>OGET01000870.1_pt1 | contig 9424 bp, 6 predicted proteins | sample 1570771 | NCBI WGS metagenome assembly OGET01 (sample SAMEA2582032, study PRJEB24529) | metagenome | biome: Human gut stool | place: China | collected 2011 | reverse complement strand
CAATGACCCCGTCATATATAGACTCACTAAAAGTTATCTTCACCGTGGGAGTTTGTAAGTAGTCATAAGAGCCTTTATCATCTACACAAGAGTAAAAGGTCATCAACCCACTCAATAAATAAATAAGATATCTTGCTTTCATAATCATATCGTTTTTAAATTATCCTACTACCGGAACAGACATATACGATCCATCTTCATCCTGCACCGGATTTCCCTCATCTTCTTTTTTTATGAGATAGTACTTGAACTGGCGAGCCAAAGACCATCTTTCAGATTCTGACAGCTCCGTCAGATCTCCCACTCCTGTAACTTCCATGAAAAGCCTGAACTTAGTTTCTGTATATTTTCCTAATAAGCTTTCTGTTACAACATCATCCCACCAAAGAGGTTGAGATATTAAAGAGCTAAAACGAACGACTTTACGAGTATATATATTTTGTCCGGGTTTTAAAACATCATTCTCCACAATGTCAATCACAAGCCGGACTTCTTTTGTATCCAACAATGCCGTTTTCTTCAACAAAAAATACCCAGTTTCTTCCAAAACATCTTTCCGAAAAACCATCTCATTCTCCAATTCATACGAATCCGGTTCAGCTGTTGTCAGTTCCTTATTAACCCTCAGACTAACATAAGCATCATTTGCCAACGGTAATCCTATCAATCGCATATTGAGAGGTACCTTTATTTCCTCTTGTGTCCCATAGAAGAAAAAAGAATAAGTCAAGGAATCTTTATACTCTTCCACAAACTGCACATAGTTACCGGAATCCCATATCCGGATTTCGTCCTTTTCACAAGCAACCAACAAAAAGAAGGTTGCTATCAATAATGAATATATCTTTTTCATTTTGTTTATCTCCATAAATTAATAGATTATCTCACTTTCCGGTATCGGCATTACATATCTGCCATCCATTTGTATTACTTGTGTTCCCGTGGTGACAGGCATATTCCAGCGTTTAAAGAAATAAAACATCTGTCCCTCCGCCAAGAATTCTTTCTTGTATTCTGCTACCAACTCATTATAATAGTCTTTCGATGCTGTGCCTGAAATATCTCGTTTCGCTCCACGTGCTTTTCTAACTACCGACAAATAAGAGAGAGCCTCCGACAGGCTTGTCTTAGAACTAGCCTCACTCAAGATATAATACATTTCACTTAACCGAATCATCGGTATCAGCTTATACTGAATGGTGACACTCTGGTTCGTTGAATTCGTATTTATCCATTTCATTGATGTTTTACCAGTTTTACCGTCAGAGGTCGCTAAAGAAGTACGATAGTCGTCCGCATCCAGTTCAAACAAAGCATCGTAATTCTTCAGAGTCATTAATAAACTATTATTAGCAGATTTAAAATTATCAATACGCTCCAATAACTCCCGGTCGTAAAAAGCCAGGAATGTGTCTTCATACAATTTGACATATTTATATTTATCCGTAGCTTTCGCATAATCGTAAGGATCTGTAAAATAAAACCATTTTCGACGAGTTACGAAATCATCTATTACATGCTTGGCATACTTAGCAGCATTGTTCCAATCATTATCATACAAATATACACGAGCTAAAAGCGCATTAATAGCCACATAATTCATACGAATTCCTCTTTGACCAAAAAAGTCACCACCTGTAGCCTTATTCGTACCTCCCATCCGGTAATCCGGCATTGCCATTGTTGACGTATTGACAATCGTATCATGCTTTGCAACCAGCTGACGAGCCTCAAGTAAATCTTCTTCTACTTTCTTCAGTATTTCCTTTGTTGAAAGATTCGGTTCATATTTAGATGGATATACAGTAAAGTATGGAATCCGCTTGCTTTCATCACCGGACTCTACCGAAGGAGCAAATAAACGTAAAATGTCAAAATGCATCATGGCTCGCAATGCTTTAGCCTCCCCGATAATCAGATTCCTTTCAAGTGCTCCCTCACGAAAAGCAGTCGAATCTTTTGCTTCTGCTTCTGATATCAACTTATTGCAATTAGCAATTACATTATATCCTTTTGACCAAACTGATTCCAGCACCGCTTTGATCTCCGTTTCTCCGTATTCATATTCCATAGCGCTACCATATGCTTTAGATTTGGCGATATCGTTATCTGCATATGTTTGAGAAAGAACACTGGCAAGCCCCCAAGACAACTCGCGCCCATACAGTTCGGAAGACGACATAGCAATATAAATTCCGTTTAACGCATTTCTGAATCCATCTCCACTTTCAAACAATTTCTCGCTTGATACCTGATCAGAAGGATCAATATCCAGCCAATCATTACAAGCGCTTAATGACAGCAACAAGGTAACACCTATTATAGCAAAATTATATTTTTTCATATCCGTTGTTTTTAGAAACCTAAATTTAAAGAGAAAGTAAATGTACGTGCATAAGGATAAGAGAGACCTCTTTCTTGATGAATAGAAGAAATACGAGCAATATTATTCATATTAAATTGTACACGCAACATACTGAGATTGATAGGAGCAAGCAACTTATTGCTAAACTCATAGGCCAAAGTAAATGAATTAAATTCGAGTGTATTATTATCCTGCACGAAACGAGAAGTCGGTCGTGTCGTTTGGTAACGGTCTTTTATTGATTTCAGCATAGTTACATCTCCCGGCTGTTTCCATCTGTCAGTCAATACCCGTTTATCTGCATTGACTTCGTAAATATTCACATTTTCGACCTTGTTTACCAACGTGCTATTATACAGCTGCCCGCCACATTCGTATTTGAAAGTAGCATACATAGTGAATTGCTTATAACGTAGATTTACACCAAAAGCTCCTTGTGCAGTAGGTTCCGTATCGCCTATGATCACCTGATCCGATGAATTCCAATCGGAAGTAATTGTTCCATCTTTCTTCAGAAAAGTCTCTTGACCATCCGAAGGATTAATACCTAATGACTGCATTCCCCAAATGGAAGTCAACGAACCGCCCTCTGTATATTTCATAAAAGGTTTACTATACTTAGAATCCTGCATGGTACCTATATTCTTATCATAATCGGCAAAGTATGTGTCTACACGATCATTATAAGCCTTTAATGATTCTGAGATCTTTAATATTTTATTCTTATTATGTGCCAGGTTACCAAACAAAGTTACTGTCCAATCTCTATTTTTGAATACATCGGCTCTGATATCCAACTCAATACCACGATTCTGTACCTCTCCGAGATTATCACGATATACGGTGAAACCTGTTGATGAAGGAAGAGTAACATCCGTAATCAAATCGACCGTTTTCTTGTTATACCAAGAGAATCTGAATAAAACCGCATCGTTGAGCAATGATATATCCGTACCGATATCAAAAGTGTTAGTACGTTCCCATTTCAAGTTTTCATTCCCCATGTAATAAAGTAATACACCGGCTCCGGTTCCATATTTATCCGATAAGATCTGATAAGTGTTCTTTGCTGCATAAGCCGGAAAATTGACTTTACCAATCTGACCATAAGAACCGCGAATCTTGAATTGGCTAAATAATGTCTGCTGTTTCATAAACGGATAATTATGAATATTCAATCCGGCTCCAAACGACCAGAAAGGAGCGAATTTCTTTTTCGAGCCAAATTCCGAAGAACCATCCATACGGAAAGAGGCATCCATCAGATAAATGTTATCATACGTATAGTTGGTAGAAAGGAATGTACCCATTAATCGGGTATGATTATCCGAAAACGAAGGCTTGGTAGCGATTTCATCCGCATAATTCGGAGAGTCCAGCTTACCGGAAGGAAATCCACGATACAGCGCACTCTCCGATTCATCCTTGGTTTCACGTATATTCAAACCTAAAGAAAAATTCATGTGATTACGGTTTACTGTCTGTACATAATTTGCCAATAAGTTAGCATTCCAATAAATACTTTGCGAACGGCCGGACAATAATTCTCCTTTAGGATCACTATCCGCATAATTGACATATTTACCGCTTCCCGGATCTGTAAATTGCCTGGATTCATCATCACGTTTTGTTACGGAGAACTGTGCTTTCAACTGAAAGACATCCGCCAGATGATAATTTAGGCTTAGGTTGTTAGTCAAGTCCGTATAAGACGAACGATCATAACTGCTCAACATGGTAGCATCATACAAAGGATTACGGAGATTCGAAGTTCCCGTATGCCAAGTAGTCAGATATTCCACGTAATTACCTTCTTCATCTTTAAATGAGTCATAGGGTTGCCTGGAAGTATAATCAGAAAAAGTCCCATACGGAGAATTCTCCGACTTTACAGAGTTGAATGTCACATAATTCTTGATTTGCAGATTGTTAATACGATAATCGATGTAAAATCCTCCTCCCGCACGCTTTCGATATGAACCTTTCATTACTCCATTCTGAATGTCATAGTTCATCTCAGCACCGAAACGGATATCATTAACACCTCCCTCTATATAAAGACTGTGTTTGTGATTAAAACCGTTTCGTAACGGCTGTGCAATCCAATCGGTATCAATACCCTTTAATATATTATTCTGTTTTGCCAGATACTCTTTCTGTAAGTTCAGGGCTGTACTGGGCGAGTCGCTTTCATAAAGTCCGGCCAGACGTTCAGCCTCAAGTTTCTCACTGGCATTCATCAGATTATAGTCAGATATGTCCGGAGCTGTGAGTTCTGCAGAGAAATTATAGTTCACACGCAATCTGCCGGGAACCGGTGCTTTCGTTTCAATCACAATCACCCCATTTGCCGCACGTGAACCATATATGGCAGTAGCGGCCGCATCTTTTAAAATCGTAATCCGTTCTATACGGTTAGGGTCAAAGTCATACACTTTCGACACAGATACCTCAAAACCATCCATAATAAAAATAGGAGTGTTCGGATTATTTGAAAGAGCGGATTGGGAAACTGCATCCTTATCCAATTCCATGACTCCGACACCGGAACGTCCACGGATATAAAACTCCGGCAAACTATTGGGATCTGACCCCATTTCATTATTAACCGCTATCCGTAAAGAAGGATCGTACACTTGCAATACATCAATCATATTACGTGTAGACACTTTCAATAAGTCATCTTTTGTGACGGTTACCGCATTTCCGGTAAAACTTGTACGTTTCACACTCGAATAACCATTCACGACCACTTCATTCAAACTATTCGAGTTTTCTTCCAAAAAGATCTGTAAAGGTTTATTGGCAACGACCTTTACAGATTTGTTCTTGTAGCCTATATATGATGCAACAACCTCCTTTGTATCTGCCGGAACTTCCAATGAGAAATCTCCATCCAAAGTAGCCGCTGTCCCCACCGTGCGCTTATCATTCTTCATAATAAAAACGGTAGCTCCTGCTAACGGAGATCCATCTTTACTATCCATTACTTTTCCTGTAAGTTTGATCTTCTTCTCCTTTTTTCTCAGATGGATAACAAATACTCCGTTTTGTTTTTGGGCAACCAAGTTAGTACCACTTAAACAAGCAGTTAATGCAACTTCCGGTGTCACATTATCCACGTTTACCGTAATATCAGTTACTGACTTCACATCTTCATCACTATACATGAGATTCAGATTTGATTGCCGTTTAATCTCATTAATGGCCTCAAGCAAGGATCCATGATTCAAATGTAAACTAACAGAGTGTTCCTGCGCCAAAATTGGAAAGGTCGTAAACAGCAACCAGCATGCAAATGCCATTCTTAACGCTATCGCCTGTATAACTGCCAGACTATAGCCTGTTTTAGAAAGCTCTTTCATCATTAAAAATTAAAGTTAGTATTTATATTTATGAAGTTTAATCGATATAAACAGTACGCCCTTTGACAGAGAAACTCACTTTTTCTGTAAGTTCTATCATACGTACAAAGTCTACAAAATCTTTAGAACGCGGCAACTCTCCGCTGAACAGTGTATGCCTTCTTTCTTCTGAAACCCATACTATCCGGATGTCATACCAGCGTGCTGCTTCTTCCATAATCTGTTCCAAAGTAGAACTGCGGAAAACAAACATATCATCCTTCCAGGATACGACTTCCTGTACATTGGCAGTTACTACATCTATCTCTTGATTGTCTGTAACAACAGCAGTCTCACCCGGATGAAGCTCTATAATATCCTCTGTTTCATGGGATGAAACCAACACTTTTCCCTGTACCAGTGTGGTTACCAACTTCTTTTCTTCCCGGTAACTCCTCAGATTAAAAGAAGTACCTTTTACCTCCACCCGGCCATAATCGGTTTCAATAATAAACGGCCAACTATCGTGATGCGACACCTCAAAATACATTTCTCCGCTTGCTTTCACAATTCGTTGATCAGAAGCAAAAGCAGATGGATAGTATAACTCCGAATCAGAATTTACCCAAACTTTAGTTCCATCGCAAAGAGTTATGTCATACTTACCATTTCTTGGAACAAACAGTTTATTTTTCCTCTTTGTATCTGTTCCTTTTTTATTGTCAAGAATATGAATACCTGCTTCATCTCTAATAGCATAATTTTCTCCTACCAATGCCAGACGTATACGGGAGTTCAAATAATATTCGCTCCCATCAACCAAAGATAGTATAGCTTTGGAGTCTCCCGCTCTAATAGCGGTCAGATCATCTTGATACTCGAATTGATGAACATCAGATTGAATAATCCAAAGAGCACCTGCAGACAATAGCAAGGCAAAAACGGCAGCACAAGAAACGACCTTTACTAATAATGCCCGTTTCTTCTTTTTGGCAATGCCAGTCTTAATACTTTTCCAGATTCTTTCCCTTTCACGATAGACCGTGCTCTAAAATACTCAGCATCCTGATATTTCTGATATAATCTCCGGTTTCTGTCTGAAGCATTACGCCATACATCTAATTCATTGCGTTCCTCTTCAGATTCTTTTCCTTTAATAGATTTTACGATTAGCGCAGCAATGCGATAAATGTCATTATATCCCATAATCTTGTCGTTATTTACTTAAAGACACACGAGCTGGAGAAATTAGTCGCTTCGTGGTTACTTTTTTTTCAAGAAATTATTCTTTTGTCAGTTACCCGGCCCAAAAGTTATGATTTAGATAAGAACAACCAGACTGTATGCCCGACATGAAAGTTTCTTTTTCAAGCTACTCTTAGCTCGTTTCTTGTACGCATTTACCGCATTCCGAGTAACTCCCATTATTTGCGCTATTTCATCTGCATGTTTGCCCTCCAGACTAAGTTCGATCACTTTACGATAAGATTCCGGGAGTTCTGTTATCGCTTTACTCAACTCAATAAAAACTTCTTCATCCAGCATGACTTCTTCAAAAGCCTCATCCGTGATTTTCTCAATGCAGCGCTGCTCCATTGCCTGCGAACGAATATAATTAAAGCAACCATACTTTACTGCTGAATAAAGATAATCTTTCACTGATTCAATCTTATCCAACTCCTTCCGCTTCTCCCATAATTTTAGAAACACATCTTGAATAATGTCTTCAGCAGCTGTACGAGGAACAAAATGACTAGCTACAACTAAGAGGGAAAGATGGTATCTTTCAAAAAGAAGTTCGAAGTTTTCTTCATTCTTCTTATTTTTTCCCCACTCAATTGGTTGGATAATCATAGGCTTATAATAAAACGAAGGAATAGTAATTAGTTCCAAATATATCTTATGGCTGGACAAAGTTATACTATTTTTCCAATAAAACATATATTTTTTGTTTTCTTCGGGCAAAAACCGTATTTTTGTAACCGATTCACTGGTAGGGGTGCCTTAACATGACGGGCTGAGAACATACCCATAGAATCTGATCCGGGTAATGCCGGCGTAGAGAACTAATTAGTAAGCAAGATGAAAAAAATTGTATGGATGGCCATCGCCTTATCGGGCGTAGGCATCACTGTTCATGCACAGACGAGTGTAAAGGATAGTATGAGAGTAGTAAACCTGCAAGAAGTGCAGGTAGTATCCACGCGTGCCACCGCCAAAACTCCCGTGGCATTCACCAATATAGGCAAAGCGGAATTGAAGAAGGTTAACTTCGGACAGGACATCCCTTATCTGTTAAGCATGACTCCTTCTACACTGACCACATCGGATGCAGGAGCAGGTATCGGCTACACGACTCTTCGCGTGCGCGGAACCGACGGTACACGTATCAACATCACGGTAAACGGCATACCGATGAACGATGCTGAAAGCCATAATCTGTTCTGGGTAAATATGCCCGACTTTTCTTCCTCCGTAAAAGATATGCAAGTGCAACGCGGCGCAGGTACGTCTACCAATGGGGCAGGTGCCTTCGGAGCCAGCGTTAATATGCAGACTGAAGGTGCATCCATGAAGCCGTATGCCGAATTCAACGGTTCATACGGTTCATTCAACACGCACAAGGAAACGGTGAAAGTGGGAACTGGTTTGCTCAATAATCATTGGACGTTTGACGCCCGTCTTTCCAACATCGGTACGGACGGATACATAGACCGCGCTTCGGTAGACCTGAATTCTTACTACCTGCAAGGAGGCTACTTTGCAGAAAACACATCTGTGAAGCTGATTGCATTTGCCGGAAAAGAAAAGACATATCACGCCTGGGGATACGCAACCAAAAAGGAAATGGAGGATTTCGGCAGACGCTACAACCCCTGTGGCGAGATGTACACCGATGCCAACGGCAACAAGCATTTTTATGACGACCAAACGGATAATTATCTGCAAAAGAATTATCAGCTTCTCTTCAATCATACTTTCTCGACAGCCTGGAATCTGAACGTTGCCTTACATTATACCAAAGGTGACGGTTATTACGAAGAGTACAAAGACGGCAGATCCCTTATAGAATATGGCCTGAAACCATTCACAATTGATGGAACCGAAATAACCAAAAGTGATTTAGTCCGTCAGAAGAAAATGGACAACAAATTCGGCGGCGGCGTTTTTTCTCTCAATTATACAGTCAACAGGCTGAATGCGTCTCTAGGAGGTGGTTTGAATCAATACCGGGGCAATAACTTCGGAAGAGTTCCTTGGGTGAAGAATTATGTGGGCACTCTATCTCCCGACCATGAATATTACCGCAATAAATCCAAAAAGACCGATGGCAATATTTATCTGAAAGCAAACTACGATCTTACCAGAGGATTAAGCGCGTATGCCGATCTTCAGTATCGACACATCGACTATACCATTGACGGCAACAATGATAAATATGACTGGAGCAAAAATGCCCTGCGTCCACTGGCAGTAGACAAGAAGTTCGATTTCTTTAACCCGAAAGTCGGATTAAACTGGAACATCACGTCCAACCATCGCGTTTATGCCTCTTTCTCGGTTGCTCAAAAGGAACCGACCAGAAACAATTATACGGATGGCGATCCGGATTCGTATCCCAAAGCAGAAAAATTACTCGACTATGAAGCGGGATATACTTTCGCCAACCAATGGCTGACAGCAGGTGCAAACTTCTACTACATGGATTATACCG
>OGET01000863.1_pt1 | contig 9557 bp, 6 predicted proteins | sample 1570771 | NCBI WGS metagenome assembly OGET01 (sample SAMEA2582032, study PRJEB24529) | metagenome | biome: Human gut stool | place: China | collected 2011 | reverse complement strand
CTACCCGGTAGCCTCGACGACCAATCCCCTCATTATCACCATATACCATATAACGGGTATAACTTTGAAAATCAAGCGAGGGGCTACCACCAATGTGACCTTCATCATAATTCGGTATATAATTCGTAGTCACCCATTGGTTCTTTGCATATTTCTTTATCAACAGACATTGTTCGTTCAGGAAATCATTGGTTTGTGATGCAGCAAAACGGCGGTAATCCAAAATCTGATGATGATTCATAAACATCTGTACGCGCTTGGGAAGCGTTATTTCATCAAAAGACGAATAAACCTCACTCCAGAAAGCAGTGCCCCATGCATTATTTAAAAGTTGAATGTCATTATTGTATTTGGCACGGAGAAAATCACGGAAAGCAAGCTCCGCTTTCAGATTATAATCAAACTGTACAGCAGGTTCGTTGTCGAGTTGCCATCCGATAATACGGGAGTCATTGCCATAATGTTGCGCCAGTTTTTCAATCATCTTGTATGATAATTCCCTGTAAAGAGGCGAAGCAAATGAAGCATGCTGGCGAGCACCGTGGTCAAGTATCGTTCCATCCTCATTCTTCAATAGAATTTCGGGGTATTTCCGGCTCATCCATACAGGAGGAGTGGCAGTAGAAGTACACATGATAACTTTCAAATCATACTTGGCTGCCAAAGCTACAGCCCTGTCCAGCCATGCAAAATCATAGCGTCCCTCTTCCGGTTCCAGTTGCGCCCAGGCAAACTCGGCAAAATGGGTAAATTCAAATCCCAATTCATGCATTTTCTTGAAGTCACGTTCCCACTGGCTCTCATCCCAGTGTTCGGGATAATAATAGACACCCGTCAAAGTCAGGTCTTTATCATCAAACCAGGGAGAAGTTTCAATTACAGTCTTTTGAGCTTGCTTCTGTTGAGTTCCGGTTGCCAGTCTCTCTGCTGCCTGTATTCCGGTAGAAACGGTTAATAGACCGGCACAGAAAATAGCCAGAATTTTACTTTTTACCATATACTTCATAAATTCGATTGATTATTAGCGTTATAAAACGTTATTCATATATTTTCCATTCCCACAAACCGGCATCTCCCCTACGAATATGAAGACGGAGATAACGTGTCTCTCCTATCTCCTTAGCAATATGTGGAGAGCATACTTGTACTTTCCCTTGTTCGGCACACATCTGCCAATGTTTTCCGTCGATAGACTTCTCCAGTCGCCAGGTATGTCCTTCAGTAGGACGGGTAAAATAGAGCTGGCACTCCCCGACCTTACGGATTTCCTTTAAATCGACTGTAATAAACGGACTGCTATCCGTATCAGCCGCCATCCAACGGGTTCCATTCGATTCGTCAGCTACATGGGTAGCCTGATAAGTATGCGTGCGGGTATAGCTCTTCACCGAACCTTTTTCCGGCAACGGTTGATTGGGTTGCGTTTCGATATTGACCACGGAAGTACGGGGAGATTTCTCACTGGAAGCATAAAAATGCGACTGTAATGCCAGATTCGGCCGGGTCTCTTGGGAAGCAGCCAGATAACCTACACCACGCATATCGGGGATTAATGTCTTTATCGTTCCATCGTCATTAAATTCCATCCGGTTAGCATACACTTGACGGGTAGTTCCGCCATCTCCGTATTCCAGATAGAGAAAAATATATTCATCCGTTCCCTCGTCATAAAACACGTTGCCATGTCCCGGTCCCCACACTTGATTTTCAGGAGAAGAGAATAAAAAAATGTCGTTCCCCTCCGGCTTTACAAAACCCGTCAAAGGAGACTCGCGGCTCATCATATAAGCATTGACATAATTCTGATGACCACTCAACGTATAAATATAGTAATAGATACCTTTACGCTTAAACATCACCGGACCTTCGGAATATCCCTGGCGGGCTGTTGCCAGAGCTACCGGCTCACCATCCAGATGAAGCCTGTCCGCAGAAAGCCGTCCCGCATTCCGGCGACGCCAGAAGATATATCCTGAACCATCGTCATTAATAAAAGGTTCTCCGTCAATATCATCAACGACAGCCGGGCTATCTGTTCCTTCTTCTCCGGGAGGCAAAAGCCCCTGTCCCGCAGTAAAATGGAAAGGACCATCCGGGCGATCAGCTACAAGTACATAAGTTCCCATCTTGTCATCCGGTTTCACAAACGTAACGTATAAATAAAACTTGCCGTCCTGCTCAATCACTTTTCCAGGCGCCCAATACCGGAAATAGCCCTTTTTCTTTTCACCTTTATCATTCGTGTAGTCATATCCTTTCGACCAGTCGAACCCGCTGATATGGGAACCTTCGAAACTCCAGTTCACAAAATCTTTCGATTTCCATACGACAGGAGTTCCGGCACGTCCAAGTCCGTAATCCAGATCGGTAGTGCCATAAAGATAATAGGTATCACCAAATTTGGAGACAGACGGATCCGCCAGATTATCGGGAATAAGCGGATTATAGTTCCGGTCGGCAATCAGTGACTCCACAATGGAGGCATCCACTGCAAACGCCGTTCCATGACGAATCCCCCTCGGAAAAAAGACCTGATCGGACACATCTTCCCATGTTTCACCATAGTCCAAAGAACGAACAGCTCCATAACGATGGTCACGGTATTTATCAAAATAGACATAAAGCGTATCACCTACAAAAAGAGGAGCTGGACCTTCCGCCCAATATTTTCCTGTAATAGGTGCCGATACTTTGGTCGGGAATCCTTTTTCTATCTTCTTTGTACGCGTCACACGCAAATTCTTTTCCGGCGGATTGGAATTTTCATTCTTGACTACCATTATCAGGTCTTCCCGCTTCGGGTCTTTCACAATAGCGGCATCAATCACACTGAAATCTGGATTGAAGAACATCTTCGTCTTTGAGAAAGTACGAAAATCCTTCGTTGTTACATAATAAATACGATGATTCAGTCCCTTCTCACTTTCACTGGTAGCCACTTCTTTGTGACGGCCGGGAATCGTAGTTGCCCAAAAGATATAATAGGTTTGTGAAGGTTCATCATAAAACAGTTCGGGAGCCCAACAGTTATGTGCATCCGGCTCGTGCATCATCACAGGGATTGCTTGTTGCTCACTCCAATGAACCAAATCGCGTGAAGAGGCATATCCGATAATCCGGTCCGTCCAACTGGAAGTCCAGACCATGTGAAAAGTTCCGTCCGGCGACTGGCAAATGCTGGGGTCACGCATTAATTTATCTTTACCAACCGCAGGGGTAAGATAAGAACGTCCGCCATGTAAAGGCAGCCAGTTCAATCCATCATAACTATATGCTAAATGCAGTCCGTCTTTACTGTCATTGATAAAATAAGAAAAGAGGTAAGCTGTCTCACCGGCAAAGACTGTCATCACCGACCAAAGACTTAGAGCTATCCAGATTACTACTTTTTTCATGGTTCCTTATTAAGATTAAAAAGTTTACCTTGCAAAGATAAGGCATCTCCGCCCCTCCTCAAAGATAAAGAGCATGGACAATATTTCAAATCCATGTAGTTTTGTACACGAACGCTTTTAGATGTCCATTTTGATACAATATTCTATGTATCTGTACATCTTTCTATTTACTAAACCCTTAAAAAGCTCTACTTTAGCGGCAGATTTTAAAAAGAATGAAAAACATATCAACTCTATATATCATGAAACGACTTTTAGTAAGTATTGCTATCGTATTTATCTCCATACTGACCGTAGCGGGACAAAATCACTCTTTCAGCTTATCCGGCAAATGGAATTTCCGGATAGACCGGGAAGATACCGGCGTCAAGGAACAATGGTTCAAAAAATCCCTCGACGATTCTATCAACCTGCCCGGCTCCATGCCCGAAAAACTGAAAGGAGATGAAGTGACCGTCCGTACCCAATGGACCGGAAGCCTCTACGACAGTTCTTACTACTTCAACCCATATATGGAAAAATACAAGATAGAGGGACAAGTAAAGCTACCCTTCTTTCTGACTCCCGACAAACATTATGTAGGTGTGGCCTGGTATCAAAAGAAAGTGACAATTCCGGCTGACTGGAAAGGAGAAAGAATCACTCTTTTTCTGGAACGTCCGCACATCGAAACTACTGTATGGGTAAATCAGCAGGAGCTTGGTATGCAAAACAGTCTTTGTGTTCCCCATGTCTATGACCTGACTGCTGCAACCACCCCCGGAAAAACGTACCTGATTACCATCCGTATCGATAATAGAATCAAAGAAATCAACGTAGGTCCAGATTCTCACAGCATCACCGACCAGACACAAGGTAACTGGAACGGTATCGTCGGACGAATCGAATTACAAGCTACTCCTAAAGTCCATTTAGAAGATATTCAGGTATATCCCGATTTGAGCAATCAGAAAGCGCTGGTTCGCATGAATATACGGTCTGCTTCTTCCACCAAGGGAGAGATCACCCTTTCCGCTGCGAGCTTTAACACGGACATTCAGCACAAAGTGGCTCCCGTACATCAAAGTTTCAACATCCGTCCGGGAGATAATCCGGTGGAAATGGAACTTCCGATGGGAACCGACCTTCTGCCGTGGGATGAATTCAGTCCGGCACTTTATAAACTGACGGCAAAATTAACCAACGGCAAGCAAACTGACACACAACAAGTACAGTTCGGTATGCGTGATTTCAAGATAGAAGGGAAATGGTTCTATGTAAATGGTCGCAAAACGATGCTTCGCGGTACGGTGGAAAACTGTGACTTCCCATTGACAGGCTATGCGCCGATGGATGTAGCTTCTTGGGAACGGGTGTTCCGCATTTGTCGTAACTATGGCCTGAATCACATGCGCTTCCACTCTTTCTGTCCGCCGGAAGCAGCTTTCATCGCTGCCGATCTGGTCGGTTTCTATCTGCAACCGGAAGGACCGAGCTGGCCGAACCACGGTCCGAGACTGGGTAACGGACAACCGATTGACAAATACCTGATGGACGAAACCATTGCACTGACCAAGGAATATGGGAATTACGCTTCTTACTGCATGCTGGCTTGCGGCAATGAACCTTCCGGTCGTTGGGTGGCATGGGTCAGCAAGTTCGTGGATTATTGGAAAGCAACCGATCCGCGTCGTGTATACACAGGAGCCTCCGTTGGAAACAGCTGGCAATGGCAACCTCACAATGAGTATCATGTGAAAGCCGGCGCACGCGGACTTAGTTGGGCAGGTGCGCAACCGGAAAGTGAATCGGATTATCGTGCAAGAATCGACACGGTGAAACAACCGTATGTATCACACGAAACAGGTCAATGGTGCGTATTCCCGAATTTCAATGAGATCCGTAAATATACCGGAGTCAACAAAGCGAAGAACTTTTAAATCTTCCGGGATATTCTGAACGATAACCACATGGGAAGCCAGAGTCACGACTTTATGATGGCTTCGGGCAAATTGCAGGCACTCTGCTACAAACATGAGATTGAAAAGACCTTGCGTACTCCGGACTATGCGGGATTCCAGTTGCTGGCTCTCAATGATTATTCCGGCCAGGGAACTGCATTAGTCGGTGTACTGGACGTGTTCTTTGAAGAAAAAGGATATATCAACGCAGAACAGTTCAGACGCTTTTGCAGTCCGACCGTACTTTTGGCACGTATTCCTAAATTTGTATATGCCAACAATGAAACATTCCATGCCGACATTGAAGTATCTCATTTCGGAGCTGCTCCCTTAGAAAGTGCAAAAACAGTATATACCATTAAGGATAAATTCGGAAAAGTATATGCTCATGGAACTGTCGGCACCCATCACATTCCCATCGGAAATCTTTATTCTCTGGGTAGTGTAGATATGACTCTGGAAGGAATCGATACACCGCAGAAACTAAATCTGGAAGTACGTATCGAAGGCTGTGATGCCGTAAACGACTGGGATTTCTGGGTATATCCGGCACAAGTGGAACTGGTACAAGGAACAGTATATACCACCGACACCTTGGACGCCAAGGCATTGGCTGTGTTACAAGACGGAGGAAATGTGCTGATTACGGCTGCCGGAAAGATACAATACGGCAAAGAAGTCAAACAATACTTCACTCCCGTATTCTGGAATACTTCCTGGTTCAAGATGCGTCCGCCGCACACAACCGGTATTTTCCTGAATGAATATCACCCTCTTTTCCGCGAATTCCCTACCGAATATCATAGTAACCTTCAATGGTGGGAACTGCTGAACAAAGCGCAGGTGATGCAATTCACCGACTTCCCGGCAACATTCCAACCAACGGTTCAAAGTATTGATACTTGGTTTATCAGCCGGAAAATCGGCATGTTGTTCGAAGCAAAGGTCTTGAACGGTAAATTGATGATGACCAGTATGGACATTACTTCCCAACCGGAAAAACGAATCGTTGCCCGCCAGATGCACAAAGCAATCCTGAATTATATGAATTCGGATGCTTTCCGTCCGGCAGACAAGATAGCTCCGGAGCTAATACAAGCATTATTCACCAAAGTGGCGGGAGATGTGAAATCTTATACCAAAGATTCTCCTGACGAGCTCAAACCGAAAATTAACTAAATGGGAATTATCAGGCACGAATTACACGGATTACGCTGTTGCTTTATAAAAGCGTAATTCTAAAAACCGTGAAATCCGTGTAATCCGTGCCTAAATTCCATAAACAATATACATTAAATATCATTTTACATGAAAACTACGATCATAGGCTTGCTACTCTTAGCTACGGCAAGTGTCAATGCACAGGAGAAAGCCCAAACATACCAGTTGGCAGATGCTCCCCGCTACAGTGAGGAGACGGGATATGGATATGATCTCGTCGCTACTCCCGAAAAAGGCAGCAAGGCACCCTTCTTCTTTTCTGTCCGCGTGCCGGACGGTAACTATCAAGTAACCGTTCGCCTGGGAAGCAAGAAACAGGCAGGGGTGACAACAGTAAGAGGCGAATCACGCCGACTGTTCATTGATAACCTCGCTACTAAAAAGGGACAATTCGTAGATGAAACATTTATCATCAACAAACGCAACCCCCGCATTTCCGAAAAAGAATCCGTACGTATCAAACCCCGCGAAAAAGCCAAACTGAACTGGGACGATAAACTGACGCTGGAATTTAACGGCGATGCACCCGTATGCCAGAGTATCAGCATCGAGCCTGCCTCATTTTTTCGGTACGGACGTTTGTATCGCCAATTATGCGGAATCGGGCGAATCAGCCAATACGTTTATTGCCGCAGGACGTTTGAAAAAAGCATTGAGCCAGATAAAGAAAGGAGATTATCTTTTCATGGAATTCGGGCATAACGACCAAAAGCAAAAAGGACCGGGCAAAGGAGCTTATTACTCTTTTATGACCAGCCTGAAAACATTTATTGATGAAGCTCGTGCACGGGGAGCATACCCCGTACTGGTCACTCCCACCCAACGCCGGAGTTTCGACGCAACCGGACATATCCGTGACACACACGAAGATTATCCGGAAGCCATGCGCTGGCTGGCAGCTAAAGAAAATGTTCCGTTGATCGACCTCAACGAGATGACCCGTACGCTTTATGAAGCTTTGGGAACAGAAACGTCGAAACGTGCTTTCGTACACTATCCGGCAGGCACTTATCCGGGACAGACCAAAGCTTTTGAGGATAACACCCACTTCAATCCATACGGAGCCTATCAAATAGCCCAATGTGTGATTGAAGGAATGAAGAAAGCCGTACCGGAACTGGCTAAACACCTGAAAATAGACCCGTCCTATAATCCGGCACAGCCGGACGATGTAAATGGTTTCCACTGGAACGAATCACCATTCACGGAAATTGAAAAACCGGACGGAAATTAAGAGATAAGTAGTAGGTATTAAGTATTAAGAATCAGGCATTAGATAAATATGAAAACCAAAAGCATCTTTCCCCTGTTCCTATTGGCAGGCACACTTTTGACAGCAGCTTGCGCCACCCCAACGGCTAAACAGGCAGGAAACAACAGCTTCGAATGGGGGCAAGTACCGCAACAACCGGATTTGTCATGGGCCGATAGTGTAGGCAGCCGGCAAATGCCCGGAAACCATGTAATTTTATCCGCTAATTCTTTTGGCGCAGTAGCAGACAGCACGGTGCTTAGCACGGAAGCTATCCAGAAAGCAATTGACAGTTGTGCCGTCATCGGTGGAGGAACGGTAGTTTTTCAGCCGGGATATTATCAGACTGGCGCACTGTTCATAAAAAGCGGTGTCAACCTGCAACTGGACAAAGGGGTGACTTTACTGGCCAGCCCTTACATTCATCATTATCCCGAATTCCGCTCACGGATTGCAGGAATCGAGATGACATGGCCCGCGGCAGTTATCAACATTGTCAATGAAAAGAACGCTTCCGTCAGCGGAGAAGGAACGCTGGACTGCCGGGGAAAAGTATTTTGGGATAAATATTGGGAAATGCGGAAAGAATACGAAGCAAAAGGATTGCGCTGGATTGTGGATTATGACTGCAAACGGGTACGGGGCATCCTCATAGAACGTAGCTCGGACATTACATTGAAAGGATTTACCCTGATGCGTACCGGTTTTTGGGGATGTCAGATTCTTTACTCCGATTATTGCACGATAGACGGATTGACCATCAACAACAATATAGGTGGACACGGTCCGAGCACGGACGGTATCGACATTGATTCTTCCTGCAATATCTTGGTCGAAAACTGCGATGTAGACTGTAACGATGATAATATCTGTATCAAATCGGGACGGGATGCAGACGGACTGCGGGTGAACCTTCCTACGGAAAATGTGGTCATACGCAATTGCATCGCCCGCAAAGGTGCCGGACTTATCACCTGCGGAAGCGAAACTTCCGGTAGCATACGGAATGTATTGGGATATAATCTGGAAGCAATCGGCACCTCCGCCGTGCTGCGGTTGAAAAGCGCCATGAACCGTGGAGGGACAATCGAAAACATTTATATGACCGAAGTAAAAGCGGAAAACGTCCGTCACGTGCTGGCGGCAGACTTGAACTGGAACCCCAGTTACAGTTACAGCACTTTACCCAAAGAGTATGAAGGGAAAGAAATCCCGGAACACTGGAGAATCATACTGACTCCGGTAACGCCTCCCGAAAAAGGTTATCCGCGTTTCCGCAATGTCTACGTATCAAAGGTAAAAGCGGAAAATGTGGACGAATTTATCTCCGCTTCGGGATGGAATGACTCGTTACGTCTGGAAAATTTCTATCTTTATGCCATCGAAGCGCAGACCGACAAACCGGGCAAAATCTGCTATACGAAGAATTTCAACTTGTCTGAAATTACATTAAAGACAGAAGAAAAGAATGTCATTGAACTAAAAGAGAACGAACAAAGTAATATCAACTTCAACTATGTTAAGACATCTCCTGACCATCGTACTGCTGGGAATCTTGCTCATTGATGCGCAAGCACAAGCACTGACGCCACCTGCCGGCACTTTCCGGTTGGGCATATCAAAAGGAAATGAAAGCCACTGGCTAAAACCTAAAGAAAAGATACAGGGAGTATCCTTCCAATGGAAAGCACTGCCCGATAGTCGTGGATTTATTCTGGAAGTAGAAGTCGCCTCTGCTCCGGAAGCCGA
>OGET01000861.1_pt1 | contig 9564 bp, 8 predicted proteins | sample 1570771 | NCBI WGS metagenome assembly OGET01 (sample SAMEA2582032, study PRJEB24529) | metagenome | biome: Human gut stool | place: China | collected 2011 | reverse complement strand
GTTTGCCAAAGCCAAAGAGGCTCTTCAAGGAGAAGGTGTTCAATTCCCAGTTCACTTAGACCTTCCAGTTGATCAAAGTTCTAAAATCAATGTTGCTCAGGCCCAATCTTTGAAACAAACCATTGAGCAATCATTGGGTAGCGATAATGTGGTTATCGATGTTAACCAATTGTCATCTGATGATATGCAAAATGCGACTCTTAATGCAGCAAATGCAGCAGCAGAAGACTGGGATATTTCAAATGGTGTGGTTTGGGGTCCAGACTATCAAGATCCATCAACTTATCTTGATATCTTCAAAACAACATCAAGTGAAAATACCAAGACTTTCATGGGTTATGATGATCCAAACAATGCGGCCGCAGCCCAAGTAGGTCTTAAAGATTATGATGCCTTGCTTGATTCAGCAGCTTCAGAAACAACAGACCTCAACGCTCGTTACGACCGTTATGCTCAAGCTCAAGCTTGGTTGGAAGATAGCTCACTTGTCATTCCATTGACTGTTGGTAACGGTGCAGCACCAGTTATCTCACGCTTGACACCATTTACGGGTGCTAGCATGCAAGTGGGTGATAAGAACTCATCAGACTACTTCAAATATGTGAAACCACAGGAAAAAGTAGTTACTAAGAAAGAATATGAACAAAGTCGTGAAAAATGGCTTAAAGAAAAGAAAGCATCTAACGAAAAAGCTCAAAAAGATCTTGAGAAACACGTTAAATAATAATCTTGAGGAAAAGGCAGTTTGCCTTTTTCTTTTGTCAAAAAAGGGCTAATTCCTAGTGTTCATGAGGGGTATAATTGTGAGAAAGTCAGTATAAGACAAAATATTCTGAAAATTGTACTCATCTTATTTTTTATGGTATAATGTAGGCATATCAAAAAAGATTTTTGGAGAATGCTTATGAAAAAAAGTAAATGGTTGGCCCTTGCGGGTGTTTCCCTCCTAAGTGTTGGGGTTTTAGTGGCTTGTTCATCAAAATCAAACACTTCAAGCAATACTTATAACTATGTTTATACTGCTGATCCTGAAACATTGGACTATCTTATTTCCAATAAAGGTTCAACGACTGATGCTGTGACAAATGGTGTCGATGGCCTTTTGGAAAACGATAAATATGGTAACTTGGTACCTTCTATTGCCAAGGATTGGACTGTTTCAGCTGATGGTTTGACTTATACTTACAAACTTCGTAAAGGAGTTAAATGGTATACTTCAGACGGTGAAGAGTATGCAGAAGTAACAGCTAAAGACTTCGTAACAGGTCTTAAGCATGCTGCTGATAAAAAGACAGAGTCAATTTACTTGGCAAAAGATTCTGTAGTAGGTCTTGCTGATTATTTCAATGGTACTGATAAAGACTTCTCTAAAGTTGGCGTTAAAGCTCTTGATGATTACACTCTTCAGTACACACTTAAACAACCAGAACCTTACTGGAATTCTAAGATGACTTATTCTCTCTTCTGGCCTGTAAATGAAGAGTTTCTTAAGTCAAAAGGGGATAGCTTTGGTAAATCAACAGATCCATCATCTATCCTTTATAATGGTCCATACATCCTTAAGTCATTGACAGCTAAATCATCTATTGAGTTGGCTAAAAATGAAAACTATTGGGATAAGAAAAATGTCCACTTCGATGGCATTAAACTTTCTTTCTACGATGCTTCTGACCAAGAATCACTCGTTCGTAATTTCACTGATGGTGCTTATAGTCAAGCACGTCTATATCCAACAAGCTCAAACTTTAATTCAGTAGAAAAACAATATAAAGATAATATCTTCTATACACAACCTTCTGCAGATGTTCTTGGTGCTGGTGTTAACATTGACCGTCAGTCTTACAACCATACATCTAAGAAGACAGATGCTGAGAAGGACTCAACTAAGAAGGCTCTTCTTAACAAGGACTTCCGTCAATCAGTTAACTTCGCTATTGACCGTACAGCTTATTCAGCACAACTTAATGGTGAAAAAGGTGCAGCTCTTGCGATTCGTAACCTACTCGTAAAACCTGACTTCGTTTATGCTGGTGACAAGTCATTTGGCGATTTGGTAACTGAAAAGATGGCTTCATATGGTGACGAGTGGTCAGGTGTTAACTTTAAAGACAGTCAAGACGGTATCTTCAATGCTGATAAGGCTAAGGCTGAATTTAACAAAGCTAAGGAAGCTCTTCAAGGAGAAGGTGTTCAATTCCCAATTCACTTGGACCTTCCAGTTGACCAAGCAGCTAAAACAACGGTTGCACGTGCACAATCTTTGAAACAATCTGTTGAAAAGACACTTGGTAAAGAAAATGTCGTGGTAGATGTTCATCAAATGTCTCAAGATGATCTTCTAAATAGCACATTGTATGCAGCTAATGCAGCGGCAGAAGACTGGGATATCAATATTTCAGTTGCTTGGGCACCTGACTACGAAGACCCATCAACATTCCTTGATATCTTCAAGACAACAGCTAGTGAGAACACAAAAACTTACATGGGATTTGACGATCCTAACAATGCAGCAGCAGCTCAAGTAGGTCTTAAAGACTTTGATGCTTTGGTTGATAATGCAGCTAAGGAGACAAGCGACCTCAATGTACGTTATGAACGTTATGCAGAGGCACAAGCCTGGTTGGAAGACAGCTCACTCTTTATGCCACTTATGGTCAATAAGGGGGCTGCGCCAATGGTAGCTCGTTTGACACCATTCTCAGGTGCTTACTCTCAAGTAGGACCTAAGGGTTCTGACAGATACTTCAAGTACCTTGAACCTCAAAAAGATGTTGTCACTAAGAAAAACTATGATAAAGCTCGCGAAAGCTGGCTTAAAGAAAAGTCTAAGTCCAACGAAAAAGCTCAAAAAGACCTTGAGAAACACGTTAAATAAAAGGACGATGGAACTTTCTCATTAGATTGGGAAAGTTCTTTTGGAATTAAAGGAAGAGACATGAAAAAATATATTTTATTGAGAACCCTCCGTTCTCTATTGTCAATATTTGTCGTGACGGCCTTGACCTACACGATTATCTATACCATGGTGCCGAGGCGTCTGATTTTCAGACAGGACCCTAACTACAACAAGATTGCTAAGACAGCTGATTCTAAGGCTAACTATGAAAATACAATCTATGAACGTATGGGTTACATTGATTACTACGACACCAAGGAGTTGCAGGAGAAAGCTAGCTCCCTTGATAAGTCAGTAACCACTAAGCCAACAAAAGAAAATAAGGCTATCTACCAAAAATATGTGGATAGTTTGGGACATGGCTGGCGTTTGCATCAGTTCAAGCAAAGTAAACAATTCTATGCGACACGCGATGTGCCAGTACTTGAACGTGTGTTTGGCTTCTATACGCACCTCTTTGAATTTGACAATACTGGATGGGTTAAAGATAAAACAAATCCAAACTTGAAGCGTTATATCCGTATTGAAAATGACCCAGCTATCGGTTGGTCAGTTGTTGGTTCAGGGACTAAGCATAAATACTTGCTTTACTTTAACGGTCAGTTCCCATTTGTTCACCAAAACTTTGTTAAGATGAACCTTGGTACATCTTACCCAACTTATGCTGAGCAAGGTGTTCTTGATGTTATTACACAAGGTCAAGGACAAACACAAAGTTCTGAGGTCAACTTCCCTACTGGTAAGAAGGTATCTTCAGTAGATATCTACTCTCGTACTTATAAATCACCAAGTCAGGCTGATGCTAGAGATCGTTCTTACTATGGAAATGACCCATACACAGCGACCAAGAGTCGCTACCAATACCCATCAATGGTGACAAGTTCTGCCATTGCAGGTTTGATTGGTTTGGTCTTGTCTTATGCTTTGGCAATTCCATTGGGATCATACATGGCACGCTTTAAAAATACCCTCTTTGATAGTGTATCAACAGGTGTCTTGACTTTCTTGCTTTCACTACCAACCATCGCCTTGGTTTATATCATTCGTTTGATTGGTTCTGAGATTGGTCTTCCAGATTCCTTCCCTATCTTGGGTGCGGGTGACTGGCGTTCATACGTCTTGCCATCTGTTATTCTCGGTCTCTTGTCAACACCAGGTCTTGCGATTTGGATTCGTCGTTACATGATTGACTTGCAATCACAAGACTTCGTTCGTTTTGCACGTGCCAAAGGATTGTCAGAACAAGAAATTTCGAATAAACACATTTTCAAAAACGCTATGGTTTCCTTGGTTTCAGGAATCCCAGCATCTATCGTTAGTGTTATCACAGGGGCAACCTTGACAGAAACAATCTTCGCCTTCCCTGGTATGGGTAAAATGTTGATTGACTCTGTCCGTGCTTCAAATAACGCTATGGTTGTGGGTCTTGTATTTATTTTCACAGCCCTCACCATCTTCTCATTGCTTGTGGGTGATATCCTTATGACTATGATTGACCCACGTATCAAATTGACATCTAAAGGAGGTAAATAATGGCTTCAATTGATAAAAGTAAGTTCCAATTTGTAAAGCGCGATGATTTTGCCTCTGAAACAATTGATGCGCCGGCCTATTCATACTGGAAATCGGTGATGCGTCAGTTCTTCAAGAAGAAGTCAACAACTGTCATGTTGGGAATCTTGATTGCTATCATTTTGATGAGTTTTATCTACCCGATGTTTTCAAAATTTGACTTTAATGATGTGTCTAAGGTTAATGACTTTAGTGTACGTTATGTGCATCCAAACGCTCAATACTGGTTCGGTACGGACAGTAATGGTAAGTCCCTCTTCGATAGTGTTTGGTTTGGAGCTCGTAATTCTATCCTTATTGCTGTTATCGCTACCTTCCTTAACGTTGTTATTGGTTTGCTTGTAGGTGCTGTTTGGGGGATTTCTAAGACCTTCGATATGATTATGATGGAAATCTACAACATCATCTCAAATATTCCTGCCCTCCTTGTAGTTATCGTCTTGACTTACTCATTGGGTGCTGGTTTCTGGAATATGATCTTTGCCATGACTGTCACAGGTTGGATTGGTATTGCCTATACCATTCGTATTCAAATCATGCGTTACCGTGATTTGGAGTATAACTTGGCTTCTCGTACACTGGGAACACCAACTCCTAAGATTGTGGTTAAAAACATCATGCCACAACTAGTGTCAGTTATCGTAACTATGGCTAGTCAGCTCTTGCCAGGATTTATCTCTTACGAAGCCTTCCTTTCATACTTTGGTTTAGGGCTTCCTGTTACGACGCCTAGTCTTGGTCGTTTGATTTCAGACTATGCACAGAACGTTACAGTCAATGCTTATCTCTTCTGGATTCCATTGACTACCTTGATCCTCGTTTCCCTTGCTCTCTTTATTGTCGGTCAAAACTTGGCGGATGCCAGCGACCCACGTACGCATAGATAGGAGTCCAATATGACAGAAAATAAAAATGTAATATTATCGGCTCGCGATATCGTCGTGGAATTTGACGTTCGTGACCGTGTTTTGACAGCCATTCGAGGAGTTTCCCTTGATTTGGTTGAAGGTGAAGTTTTAGCCTTGGTTGGTGAGTCTGGTTCAGGTAAATCAGTTTTGACTAAGACTTTCACAGGGATGCTTGAAGAAAATGGTCGTGTCGCTAGTGGTTCGATTGATTATCGCGGTCAAGATTTGACTAAGCTTAAGAGTCACCAAGATTGGGCATCTATTCGTGGGGCTAAGATTGCAACTATCTTCCAAGATCCTATGACCAGTCTTGACCCAATTAAGACTATCGGTAGCCAAATTGTTGAGGTCATTGTCAAACACCAAGGAAAATCAGCCAAAGAAGCTAAAAAAATGGCCATTGATTACATGGACAAGGTTGGTATTCCTGATGCTGAAAAACGTTTCAATGAGTATCCTTTCCAATACTCTGGTGGGATGCGTCAACGTATCGTTATTGCCATTGCCTTGGCTTGTCATCCAGATGTCCTTATCTGTGACGAACCAACAACTGCCCTCGATGTGACCATTCAAGCTCAAATCATCGACCTCTTGAAATCACTCAAAGAGGAGTACGGTTTCTCAGTGATTTTCATTACCCATGACCTTGGTGTGGTAGCAAGTATCGCTGATAAGGTTGCTGTTATGTATGCTGGTGAAATCATTGAATACGCAACTGTTGAGGAAATTTTCTATGAGCCTTGTCATCCATACACGTGGAGCTTGCTTTCAAGCTTGCCACAGTTGGCTGATGATAAGGGTGAGCTTTTCTCAATTCCAGGGACACCACCATCACTTTATACACCGGTTGTTGGGGATGCCTTTGCCTTGCGTTCAGACTATGCTATGCAGATTGACTTCGAGGAAAAAGCACCACAATTCCAAGTTTCAGATACTCACTGGGCTAAGACCTGGCTCTTACATGAGGATGCACCAAAAGTTGAAAAACCTGCGGTTATCCAAAATCTACATGAAAAAATCCGTGCTAATATGGGATTTGCACATTTAGGAGATGAGGAGGAAGGCAATGCCTGAGAAGTTAGTTGAAGTAAAAGATGTGGAGATTTCCTTCGGTGAAGGAAGCAAGAAATTCGTTGCTGTCCACAATGCTAATTTTTTCATCAACAAGGGTGAAACCTTTTCCCTTGTTGGTGAGTCTGGTAGTGGTAAACCCACTATCGGGCGTGCCATTATTGGTCTAAATGATACAAGTAATGGTGAGATTATTTTTGACGGTAAAAAAATCAATGGACACTTGTCTCACTCTGAGAAAAACGACCTTATCCGTCGTATCCAGATGATTTTCCAAGACCCTGCGGCTAGTTTGAATGAACGTGCAACAGTCGATTATATCTTGTCTGAGGGCTTGCATAACTTCCATCTCTATAAGGATGAGGAAGATCGTAAAGCTAAAATCAAGGAAATCATCAAAGAAGTAGGACTTCTTGAGGAGCACTTGACACGTTACCCTCACGAATTTTCTGGGGGACAACGTCAACGTATTGGGATTGCACGTTCCTTGGTCATGCAACCTGATTTGGTTATCGCTGATGAACCTATCTCAGCCCTTGACGTGTCAGTTCGTGCCCAAATTTTGAACCTGCTTAAGAAATTCCAAAAAGAGTTGGGATTGACCTACCTCTTTATCGCTCACGACTTGTCAGTGGTCCGTTTCATTTCTGACCGTATCGCTGTTATCTACAAGGGGACAATCGTGGAAGTTGCTGAGACAGAAGAACTCTACAACAATCCTATCCACCCTTACACCAAGTCACTCTTGTCTGCTGTTCCTATTCCAGACCCAATCTTGGAACGTCAGAAAGTCTTGAAGGTTTATGATCCAAACCAACACGACTATTCGGTTGATAAACCAGAAATGGTTGAAGTACGTCCAGGACACTTCGTTTGGGGTAACAAGGCCGAAATCGAGACTTATCGTAAAGAACAAAGTAAATAAGTCTTTTCAATGCAAAAAAAATCGTGTTCCAGAAGGAACACGGTTTTTATTTAGTCTAAATTTAAGCGTTTTGTCATGATATAGTAGGTACCAAAGTAACTTGCTGCGATGAGAATGAGAGACTGAACTAGACTAAATATATATGCCGAGTTATTAATTGCAGTATTTGTTGCATCTCCGGTCAAGGCTGCACCGATTCCAAAGAAGAAACCAATAAAGGATAGGATAGCCTGAATGGCAAAATAGGCGACAAATCCCATAAGAACTTTGTTAGTGTTAAAGAGGTTACCGATACTAATACAGAGGTAATAGAATAGGATACCGCTAATTGTTCCTAAAATTGTAGAAGGGATGACAAGGTAGAGGGCACCTATTTCTTTTAGGAGCTGTCCCAAGTAACTAGTAGTTAGTAGGAAATCTTTGAAGTCTATATTAAATGCGGCTATAATAGCAATCGAAGCGAGTACTACGAGACTAGAAATCGTATTTAAAATAAAGGCTACCAAGAGTTTAGATAAAATCAATTGGTGGGCAGAAACTGGGAGTGTATTGGTTAGATAGCCTTCTCTCCCAAAGACAGTCTGTGCAAAGCGTCTAACAATGAGGACTATTGTCGCTATATAAATGGTTCCCCATACGATAATGGTAGCAAAAACCATCAGTGTGAAGAAAGCGAAGAAGAGTAGACTAGGTTCTTCGTGACTGTGTTCAAAGGTGAATATTAATTTGTGAAGCATTAAGCCCAAGGGGATAGAGAGTAGGATGGCAATACCATAAATGCCAAGGTACCACTTACGGACCGATTGTAATTCATACTTAACTAATTTCCAAAACATGCTCATACCTCCTAGTTGTGGAACATCTCTCTAAAGAGTTTGTCGATAGATTTGCCATGGGCTTGACGGATATTATCAGCATCCCCTTGAAGTTCAATCTGACCGTATTTTAAGAAGACAACTTCATCTAGGACGGATTCAATATCTGCAATCAAATGGGTTGAAATGATAACAGAAGCATCTTCAGAGTATTGGTTGATGATGGTTTTAAGAATGTAGTCACGTGACGCGGGATCGACTCCACCGATAGGTTCATCGAGGAGATAGAGTTTAGCTTCACGACTCATAACCAAAATCAACTGAACTTTTTCTTTGTTACCTTTTGAGAGGTCTTTAAGGCGCAAATCAGGCTGGAGCTTTAAATCCTGCAAGAGTTGCAAGGCAAGAGGATAGCGGAAGTCAGCGTAAAAATCTTGGAAGAAATCCAAGTAGTACTGTATTGTCTTACTTTCATCTAAATAGGTTGTGTCAGGTAGATATGCCACTTGAGCTTTAGTGATAGGTGATGGCTGAAATCCATTAATGGTTACTAAGCCAGAAGTTGGTTGGAGGAGGCCATTCAAAATCTTGATGAGAGTTGTTTTACCACTACCGTTTGGTCCTAAGAGACCAATGATTTTACCAGACGGGATGGACATGGTCATATCTCTAAGGGCTGGAATACCATTATAGGTCTTGGTGAGATTTGTTAGAGTTACAATATCAGTCATCGGTCTATAAGTCCTTTCCTGTTTGTTCGATGTAGTCAGTAATGATAGCTTTGATTTCAGGTGAGCTAAAACCAATGGCTGCCATCTCAGTGACAAAGTTTTTCATGAGACTTTGGGCAATCTCGTGTCGTTTTTGATCAATTAGTTTTTCATCTTCGGTAACAAAGCGACCAGAGGTACGGGCAGAGTAGACCAACCCCTCTTTTTCAAGTTCTTGGAAGGCTCTTTGTACGGTGTTGGGATTGACCCCGGCTTCCTGAGCAAATTCCCTTACAGGTAGGAGTTGTTGTCCCATACTCAATTCCTTGGAAGCTATCTTCAGTTTGACGCGATAGGCGATTTGGAGATAGATTGGCGATTTTTCATCAAATGTCCAAGCCATAAGAGACTCCTTTCTAAAAGTATAATATATTATTTTTGTACTACCGTAATGATACAACTAAAATACTGAATTTGCAAGTAAAATGCCATATTTTCTCTAATTTCTTTGGCTTTTCCCAAACTTATATTCCTATTTTTGGTACAATAGGGGCAAGTATATTCGACCTGAAGGGAGATTATTTTGAAAATTTTAGCAACAGATATGGATGGTACCTTTCTAGACCATCTTGGTGCCTATGACAAAGCACGTTTGGATAACCTTTTG
>OGET01000859.1_pt1 | contig 9571 bp, 5 predicted proteins | sample 1570771 | NCBI WGS metagenome assembly OGET01 (sample SAMEA2582032, study PRJEB24529) | metagenome | biome: Human gut stool | place: China | collected 2011 | reverse complement strand
TTGGAAGACCGCGTTGGTAACGTAAAAGTTACTGGTGATGCTCGTCTTCGTTACCAAGATGCTGAACATGCTAAATCCAAATTCGACGCTCGTGCACGTGTACAATTCAACGCAAAAGTAAACGATCGCACTGATGCAGTTGTTCGTTTGACATCTGGTAACTTCGAATTGGGTGACTCCAGAACTGAAGGTAAAGCAGACGCTCAAATCGACCGCGCTTATGTTAACCACAAATTCGGCGAACGCGTATCCTTGAAAGCTGGTCGTTTTAACCAAGTTATTGGTGGCGGCTTAGCATTTGATGGTACTTTCGACGGTGCTCAATTGAACGTTGGTAACGACAAAATTATGGCTCAAGCTGCATACGGTTACATGGTATCTGGCGATGCAGCTGGCTTGACTAAAGAGGAAAATGTTACTGATCTTATCGTAAATGTTAATGGTAAAGTTGGTAAACATGCTATGGTTGGTGGTTTCTATGACCGTATTAACCAAGATGATGATGTTAGAAACGTATATGGTTTCAATGCTGATGCTAACTTCGATAAAATTTGGATTGGTGGCGAATGGTTGAAAGCTTCTAGCCTTGAAGAATCTCAAGCTTGGACAGCAGGCGTAGGTTATGGTAACTACGACATCAAAAAACAAGGTACTTGGGGCGTAAAAGGTCAATACTTCAACGCAAAAGAAAATGCTCCTATCATTGATACTACTTACAACCACATCTACACTACAGATGCTAAAGGTTGGATGGCAACTGTTGACTATGCATTGCAAAACAACGTAGGCTTAACAGCTAACTACGGTTTTGATTGGAAAGATCAAAACGGTAATGATAAAGCTGACTTCTACCGTGCAGACCTTAACTACAAATTCTAATTTGATAGTTACTCATACGAAAGAGACTCCTTCGGGAGTCTCTTTTTGTGTTTAATATAAAATAATATGAGGCTTTTTATATAGTGTTTCATTAATGCCGTCTATTTAATTAATATAGAATGATTTATCGAAAATAGATGATTTTTCATTTAATGGAAATTTCATGAGTAAACTTTCTTGTCATTATTAGGGTTATTACCGCTAATTTCTATCTATATAGCCACTATTAATGGTATAATAAAGAGTATTTAAAATTTCTATAAAGGAGGCAAACATGAATCCTTCTTTTTCTCATATTAAAATGGTTGCCATCGATTGTGATGAAACCTTGGTACGCAGTGATAATACTGTATCTGACTATACAGTAGATGTGTTACATCGTTTACAGCAAAGGGGCATCGTTGTTACCATTGCTACGGGACGGATGTATCAAACGGCTAAGCCCATTGGGCAGGCATTAAAGCTTGGTAATGTACCGATGATTTTGTTCTCTGGAGGACTCATTCAAGAATTGGAAACAGGGTGTAAACTATTTGAGCAGACCGTTTCTGTTGAGGCTGTACAGCGTATTTATGAATTAGCAAAACAATATGATTGGCATATACAATCTTATATAGATGATCATTTGCTATGTCATCATAAAACGTGGCAGTCCGATCTCTATGAAGTTCAAACGGGAGCGAAAGCAGAGTTTTTAGGTGATGGGTTATATACTTTAGAGTCTGAACCAAATAAGCTAATCGCTATTGATACAGTAGAGGGGATTGATCAAATTATTGATACTTTGACTCCTGAAGTGGGCGATTTGGTTAATCTAGTTCGTAGCCAAAAAGACTTTTTAGAAATCGTTGCCCTTAATGTGTCAAAGGGGCGTGCTTTGACACAACTAGCTTTAGATAATCATATTAGTTTAGAACATATCGTTTCTTTTGGTAATGCAGAAAATGATATTTCTATGCTACGTAAAACAGGTTACTCTGTAGCTGTTGAAAACGCTACAGATCATGTAAAATCTGTGGCTCATACAATTTGTGGCCATCATAATGACGATGGAGTAGCCCATTGGATTGAGGATAATCTTTTATAATGGAGTAAAACTATGGAAGCATTTCGTTTGTTAATAGTTACAGGTATGTCAGGTGCCGGCAAAACTCAAGTATTGCAAGCTTTAGAAGATATGGGGTATTTATGTATTGATAATATTCCCCCTGTGCTGATTCCTAAATTAAGTGAAATTTGCCGACAAGGTGGAGAACGGACTAATCGCGTTGCTCTTGTTGTAGATATTCGGGGGGGCGAATTTTTTGAAGCTCTTTCTTCATCTTTAGATACATTAAAAGATATGAAGGTAGATTTTGAAATTGTATTTATGGATGCTACAGATGAGACTTTGATTCGTCGATATAAGGAAAGTCGACGGAGTCATCCATTGGCTCCTAATGGGCTAATTACAACAGGGCTAAAAAAAGAACGCCAAATTCTTAACTCTGTGCGCCATAAAGCAGATTTTATTATTGATACCACTAATATGAAGACGGCTAGCTTGAAAGAGTATTTAAAAACGCGCTTTGCTCAAGTTGATGAAGCTCATGGTATGGCGATTACTGTAGTGAGCTTTGGTTTTAAGTATGGTATTCCTCTCGATGCAGATATGGTATGGGATGTTCGTTTTCTACCTAATCCATTTTATATTCCTGAGTTTCGTCATAAAACAGGTCGTGTGAAAGCAGTGAATGAATATATCCATTCCTTTGAAGTAACCGAGGAATTTAAAAAACGTTACTTTGATACCATGGACTTCCTTGTGCCAAATTATGAACAAGAAGGGAAATCTCAGTTTATTGTGGCAGTAGGTTGCACAGGTGGTATGCATAGATCTGTAGCTATGGCAGAGGCTCTATACTCCCACTTGTTAGAAAAAGGATATCGTGTAACTGTTGAACATAGAGATATGATGAAAAATAATGTAGAAGAAGATTATAATCCTCATGAAATTATAACACTTGATAACTAGATAGGGGGGATTATGTTGCGAAAAGGATGGTTCCGGTGGCTAATTCCGGGTCTAAATATAAAACGTTGGCTTGCCCTATTTAGTTGTGGTGTAGGTCTTTTAATTATTGGTATTTCTTTGATTTTTAACTATCAATGGCTTGCGGTTCTTGAAGATATTGTACTTGCCTTTTCCTATAATATGACGGGCTTTTACAATTATAATGTACTCATTGCTGTAGGGGCTGTACTATTATCGATTGGTGCTGTATTAATGCTCATCGGTACGAGTAAAGTTATTAAAACGATTATTCGTGCGGTACTACCTAATCCTGACAGCAAGGTATCGGATATTATTTTTCAAAATATCCGACTCGATAAGGGCCCAAAAATTGTAGTAATCGGTGGTGGTACGGGCTTATCAAATTTATTGCGTGGTTTGAAATCACATACATCAAACCTATCTGCGATTGTAACTGTCGCTGATGATGGAGGTTCTTCTGGTCGCTTGCGAGAAGACTTTCAAATGATAGCTCCTGGTGATTTGCGAAACTGTTTAGTATCACTAGCTGAACAAGAAGGAGTAATGGAGAACTTATTCCGTTATCGTTTCGATGGTGAAAATGAGCTTTCTGGGCACAGTTTTGGTAATCTCTTTATCACTGCGCTTGCTCAAGTTTATGATGGAGATATTGAAGAAGCTCTTGAAGCGGCTAGTAAATTGTTGCGTGTCCGTGGTCGTGTAATTCCTTCCTCTACAGAGTTCATTAAATTGCGTGCAGAGATGACAGATGGCACTATTGTAGAAGGTGAAAGTAATATACCACACTCGGGTAAACGAATTCGCCATATCTATAGTGATCCAGCATTGCCTAAGCCAGAGGGGGCTGCATTACGTGCCATTGATGAAGCGGATGTAATTATTTTAGGTCCTGGTAGTTTATATACAAGTATTATCCCAAATTTATTAACTGATAAGTTGGCCTCTCATGTACGTGCTAGTAAGGCTAATAAAATCTATATTGCTAATGTTATGACACAACCGGGTGAAACCACAGGCTACACATTAAATGACCATGTAGAGGCTTTAATTGCTCATGGCGGAGAAGGAATTATAGATACTGTTCTTGCCAATGATGGGCCGTTGCCAATTCAAATGGTTGAACAATATAGTGCTGTAGGATCTGAACCATTGGTATTAGATACTAAAAAGTTACAAGACAAAGGAATCCGCACTATACGAGCTACCTTAATTAACCCTCAAAAACCAGCTGTTCACGATCCTGAACGGTTAGGAAAAGTTATTATGGATATCATTCATGCTATGCAATCTAACACTGAACCGCATATCTTGGAATATTATCTTCAACGAGATGATCATTAATGAGAAGGGATGTCCATGTCATTTGCAGAAGATGTAAAAAATGAATTATGCCAATATGAAGTCTCTAGTGATGCGGATGTGGCCATGAAAATTGAAGCGTCTTGCTTATTGCGTATGAGCGGATCTATCATTTTGGGGATGAAAGGTGCCGTTGGCATTCGTTTAGCTACGGCTAATAATGCAGTAGCTCGTCGGTTGCTTGGTATTTTGAAAAAGCAATACGAATTACCTACAAATGTATTAGTACGACAAGGTTTAAACCTGCGTAAAAAAAATATGTATACGCTCTCTGTGGAACCTTCTATAGAGGGGAGACAGGCTTTAGAGGATCTTGCTTTATGGCCTGTAACCGAACAAATTCCTCGCAGTTGGCTCAAATCAATGGAAGCACGACGTGCCTTTTTAAGGGGAGCTTTTTTAGGGGGAGGCTCTGTTAATAAGCCACAAAGTGATTACCATCTTGAGTTTATGACGGGAAACGAGATTTTTGCGAGGGAAATTATCCATGTATTACGGCTTTTTCACATTCATGCAGGCTTAACGGAGCGGAAAGAAGAGTATGTAGTATATCTTAAAGAAGGGGATGCAGTAACAAATTGTTTGCAAATCATGGGTGCTCAATCGGCGCTTATGGAATTTGAAAACGTGCGGATTATGAAAACCGTACGGAATCAAATAAATCGTCAAGTCAACTGTGAGACGGCAAATTTACAGAAGGTTGTGGATGCAGCAGTTCGTCAGGTAAAAGCAATCCGTATTATTGATAGAGAGATCGGTATTGAAGAATTACCTGAAAAGTTGCGCGTCGTTGCAAGACTTCGGTGGGAGAATCCTGAAGCGAGTTTAAAAGAGCTTGAAGAGTTGATGGAGGGGGAACTATCTAAATCTGGAATTGGCCATCGACTAAAGAAGATTGAAGCATTAGCACTTACGTATGACCCGTTGGGGCTCGAAGAAATATAGAGGTAATAATATATGTTTTCCTATAAATCAAGATATTGTGTAGCTGCGGCTATGGCTGCCATGGCTGCCCTTACAGGCCATGTAGAAGCTCGTGATATAGATTTACAATCAATTGGATATTTTCAGTTTTCTCCGTTACCACCATCGTTGGTGTCTCAAACGGATACATTGCTCCTATCGGATAGTCCTGAATATGTAGGACCTGTAGGAGGTACGTTAAGTGCAGGTACAATTAATGGCAATGGGCGTATCTATTTCTATCATGTAAATGAAATGGATCTACCTCACAAGATTGCTATCGTCTTAGAAAACCAAACGGCTTATCCAACTTCAGTACATGTCATGAGACAATTAAAATCTGTAGCTACACCTGACTATTTTGCAGCAGGTCGTGATTTGTCTCGGAAGGATTTGGAGCAGCCTCTTAATGAAAGCCCAGATGCAAGACCATTATATTCTCTTAGCATTCCACCACAAGGGCGCCAATTAATCTTTAGTGACTTAGAAAATACACCGGTAAATCGAGATGCATTATTTACGGGTATTGTAGATATTAAAACAGAAGGGCCTATATTTGCGCGTGTTATGATGCTGCCTATGGGGATGGACCCCGTAGATGCGTCACATTGGGTGAAAAATCTTCCCATAGATGAAATACAATTGCGCGGTACCTATACTGGTGCTAAACGTAATATGGAGGTTGCTACACCATTCGACACCGCTTTAGGTGGTGCCTTTGTAGAAATTGGTAATGACCGCGAAGATACGTTTATCAATGGTGTAGATGAAATGCAAAATAAAGCATTTGTTCGTGACCGTGGTAACTACGGCGTATCGTATACGTTAAAAATTCCTACAAAGGGGAATGAACCGTTTAGACTGTATTTTAACCCTCTTGGGGGACCTTATTCTGGTTCCTTTATGGTAAAAGCATTGCATCAACAAGGTGCTAGACGGGGACAGACCGATACACGGACTTATCACATTGGTGGTGCAGATGGTATTTCCGCATTAGGGGAAGGTACTATATTAGATAGCCGTCTTTTAGGGAACTATAATGCGGGTGATTTATTAACGTTAAACTTTATGCCAGCTGGTGCATCGAATTTGCCAATTCGTTTCTTGTTGATTCCTGAATCTCTTGCAAATCCACAAAAACATCAAACCATTGCTGTTAATGTACCGAAAGATGTTAAAGATATCTTAGGGCACCCAACTCAAGGGGGCACACAAATACCTGTAGGTCCTGTAGGTGGTAAAGATGGAGATAAAGGTACAGTAGATACTAAAAAATCTACTGCTGAAAGTCCAGCTAAACGGGCAGAAACAATTGCTCATGAAGAAACTAAAAAGTTAAGCGATAAAGCTACAGCAGATGTAAAAAAAGAAGCGCAACTTAAAAAAGCAAAAGACGAGAAAGAAGCCTTAGCTCGTAAAAAAGCCGAAGAGGCTCGACTAGCTGCAGAAAAAGCTGAAATGTCTCGAAAGGCTGCAGAAGCCAAGCATGCTGAAATTGAGCGCAAGATGGCTGAAAAAGCCGAAGCAGAGCGTAAAGCAGAGGAAGCTCGCAAGGCGGAAGCCGCTCGTAAAGCTGAAATGGCACGTATCGAGGCAGCGAGAAAAGCGGAAGCGGATCGACTAGAGGCGGCTCGTAAAGCAGAAAAAGCTCGACTAGCAGCGGAAGCAAAACGTCTTGAAGAAGAACGTAGAATTGAAGCTGCTCGTATTGAGGCCGCACGCAAAGCGGAGGAAGAAAGAAAAGCGGCCGAAGCTAAGGCTCGCTTTGAAGCGCAACGAGCAGCAGAAAAAGCTGCTTTAGAAGCCAAAAAGGCCGAAGAGGAACGCTTGGCTGCTGAGGCTAGAGTTCGTTTAGAAGCACAACGTAAAGCTGAGCAGGAAGCATTGGAAGCAAGACGTGCCGAAGAAGCTCGTAAAGCAACAGAAGCGAAAGCTGCTTTAGAAGCACAACGTGCTGCCGAGCAAGCCGCTCTTGAAGCGAAGCGCCAAGAAGACGCTCGTAGAGCGGCAGAGGCTAAGGCTGCATTGGAAGCACAACAAATGGAAGCAGCAAGAAAAGCAGAAGAGGCTCGTCGTGCGGAGGAAGCGCGTAGAGCAGAAGAAGCTCGAATTGAAGCGGAACGTAAAGCTGAGGCCGCTCGCGTAGCAGCAGAAGCAAAACGAGCAGAGGAAGCACGCAAAGCTGAAGCAGCTCGAATTGAAGCAGCGCGTAAAGCTGAACAAGCTCGTTTAGCAGCAGAAGCACGTAGAGCAGAAGAAGCTCGGAAAGCAGAAGCAGCTAGACTTGAGGCACAACGTAGAGCTGAACAGGAACGTCTTGAAGCTGCGCGCCGTGCAGAAGAAGCTCGAATTGTTGCAGAGGCTAAACGTGCTGAAGAAGCGCTTAGAGCCGAAGAAGCTCGCCGCATAGAAGAAGCAAGACGTGCCGAAGAGGCTCGTAAAGCAGAGGCGGCTCGTATAGTGGCGGAAGCTCGTAAGGCAGAGCAAGAGCGACTTGCTGCAGAACGAGCTGAAGCAGAACGTCAAGCCGCAGAGGCACGACGTATTGCTGAGGAACGATATAAAGCACAACTAGAAGCAGAGCGTAAAGCTGAAGCTGCTCGTCAACAAGCGTTGGCTCAAGCTGAAATCGAGCGTAAAGCAAAAGAGCGTGCTGAAGCTATTCAACGTGTCCGAGATCAACAAGAGAGTGCTCGTCGTCGTGCAGAACTTGCACGTCAACAACTTGAAGCCGAACGTAAGGCTGCTCAAGCATCTAAGAGGACTCCTTCCTTCAGTGAACTTGATGATATTCATGGGGATACATCAAATGTAACTATTCCAAATGCTGTATCCATTGATGAGTTGACAAAACCTAGACCGACTGCATCTCAAAATACACGTCGTCGTGAGCAACGTCAACCTCAATTGTCGCCAAATCAGCAATATGTGCAGATAGATCCTGTAGCGAATGAGCCGCAACAAGATCAAATGCCATATACTCCACAAAATGAACAGCAAAATGATGAAGAAAACCCACCAAGATTATATCCATTAGGTTAAGACCCTTAATTTCTAAAAAAAATTTTAGATTAAAGTTTAAGATATAGAAGTGGATTAATAGCTGTTTAAATATAGAGAGGACAAGCAATTTTATATGCTTGTCCTCTTTTTAAAATCCATATGAATTTTGTGTTTTACATTGACTTTCAAAGGTGGATTCAGTACAATAAATAAAGAAATGCATATATGGTACGAGAGACCATTGCATAATACAATACCTTTTAATTTAGTCCAGAGAGGCTGAGAAAGGAATATAGTTGAAGTGCCCATAGGGGCTTCTTTGTGCAAACTATTTGACCTTTTGCCCTGGGCAAAAGGTCTTTTTTGTTACGTGAGTTAGGAGGAAATCATGGGACAAGTTAGCCTAAAAGGCAAAGATTTATTGGGTTTGCAAAATGTGTCACCTGAAGAAATCAAATTGATTTTAGAAGTGGCAAAGAAAATGAAGAAAATCGTTCTTTCTGATGATAAGAAGGTTCCACTATTAAAGGGGAAATCCATTATCAACCTTTTTATGGAACCAAGTACTCGTACCCGTAGTTCCTTTGAGTTAGCCGGTAAATACTTAGGGGCTGACGTAATCAATCTTTCTCCTAGTGGATCTTCCATGGGTAAAGGTGAAAGTTTCCGCGATACATTATTAACTATGTCCTACATGGGTACAGATGCTATCGTAATGCGGCACAGCGCAGAAGGTGCACCTTTATACGCTACGAAAGCCGTAGATCCGATTATCATTAACGCAGGTGATGGTGCTCATGAGCATCCAACACAAGCATTACTAGACATGTATTCTATCTTAGAGAAAAAGGAGTCTATTGAAGGATTAAAGGTGGTTATCCTTGGCGATATAATGCATAGTCGCGTAGCACGCTCCAATATTTATGGACTTACAAAAATGGGGGCTGATGTACATTTAGCTGGTCCTCGTACAATGGTATATCCAGAACTTGAAAAATTAGGTGTTACCGTACACCACGATATTCGTGAAGCCGTTGTTGATGCAGATGTGGTAAACGTACTTCGCATTCAATTAGAACGCATTCACTCTGCACTATATCCTACAAACAGAGAATATGCACGTATCTTTGGTATCAATAGCGATGTATTGAAATTAGCTAAAGACGATGTAATGGTCATGCATCCAGGTCCAATGAACCGTGGCCTAGAAATCGCACCAGATGTTGCGTATTCTGATCAATCAGTAATTCAAGAACAAGTGCGTAATGGCGTAGCTATACGTATGGCTGTATTGTACTTAACTATTATCGGAGGTGACGGTAGTGAGCTTGC
>OGET01000836.1_pt1 | contig 9809 bp, 11 predicted proteins | sample 1570771 | NCBI WGS metagenome assembly OGET01 (sample SAMEA2582032, study PRJEB24529) | metagenome | biome: Human gut stool | place: China | collected 2011 | reverse complement strand
AATTGATCAATTCCCAGGCGAGACAAAATCTCCACCGCTCCCTTGGCAAAATGATCAGCCGACTGAACAGCCACGAGAAAGGGGAGCTCGCCCACCAGATCCGCTCCATTTTCCAAAGCCATCTGCGCGCGAATCCACTTGTCTACAATGGCAGGCTCGCCACGTTGAACAAAATTTCCGGACATGGCCACAATCTTCAGCCCTTCTGCCTGTTCCAGCAGGTACTTGTGTCCATTATGAAAGGGATTAAATTCTGCAATAATACCTGTAACTGTCATGTTTTCCTACTTCTGTGCTACAAAAAACCAACGTTTGCTGGTCTTTGTTGGCTTTTTGTCTTCAAAGTCTGCATACAATTTGAAAGATTTAAAGCCAGCCTGCTCCAATAAAATGTCATAGGTTAAAACTTCATAAGTGCGTTCCTCATGAACTTCATCGTGCCGACTAAAGGAGCCATCCTCTTCTTGGACAAAGAAGGTCAGCTCATGGACGATCGAGTGAGGGGCCGCATCCTCATAGGTATCCCAGAGCATAGCAAAGTCTTCTGCATTTTCATGGTAGGAATAGCCAGGGAAAACCTCATCCGTCTGATAGGTTGAGTGCACATCAAAGATGAAGACGCCATCCTCATTGAGAGCATTGTAAACCTCTTTAAACACGTCTCCGACTTCTACTTCGTCCTGCATATAGCAGATTGAATCTGAGTAGCAGGTCACAAAATCATACTTGCCAGCTTGCGACAAATCCAACATATTGCCTTCAATAAAGTCAATTTTCTGTTTGACGGAAGACGCACGCTTCTCCGCAATCTTCAACATATCAGCACTCAAATCGAGTCCAGTTACATCAAAACCAGCTTGAGAAAAACGTACAGATTGAATCCCAGTTCCACAAGCCAATTCGAGCAATTTCTTTTTGTCCTTAGTCTTTGGCAAATGACGAAGCGAAAAATCCGTCCACAAATCGTAAAGACTATCATCCATAACAGCGTCGTAGACCGCCGCAAAAGTTTCATAAGTAGCCATAATGATGATACCAAGTCCGTCCGTAATCGGAATGAAAATTAGGGGGAGTGAGACAGAACGAGTTTTCTTAAAAAAATCGTTCTTTGTCTCACCCCCTCAAGGCTGATTAGGTACTCTTCCGAGCTTAAAAAGCGAATGAAGAGTCCAATCAGCTACTGCGCCAAATAATAAATTTTAATATTGATAATTTGACATAGAACTGTCTATTTTCCGACGATTACAGGACGGGTTCAAATCCTTTCTAAGATACAAAGAGCGTCAAAAGCAAAGAGAAAATAGGAAACTTTCTGCCGTATCGCTAGATACAAAGAAAGTTTATCTTTTTCTCACAGCTTTTAGATCGTGTTCAGTTAACAAACCAACCAAACACGAGGCCCTATCCTTCCTATTAAATCTTTAGTTTAACCAACAAAACCCAGTTGTCGCCAACTGAGTTCAATTTTTATGCCAAATAAGCTGACACATCCACCATTGGTGCTTCATGCCAGAGTTTTTCGAGGTTATAGTGTGCACGTTCATCTTCTGTAAAGATGTGAACAACAACATCGTTAAGATCCAAAAGAATCCAACCACCCTTGTTGTCACCTTCCATGTGACTAGCATCAAGGCCAGCTTCTTTCACTTTCTCACGGATGTTGTCGGCAATAGCTTCCAACTGACGGCTATTCATTGCACTCAAAATAACAAAGTAATCTGTTAGGCTTGTAAGGCCGTACAAATCAAGGGCAACAATGTCTTCAGCTCGCTTTTCATCAGCAGCTTTGACAACCAATTCAAGTAATTCTTCTTTCATTTAATCCTCTTTCATTAAAAAATCGTTTTGTAATCTAAGACATCTGCAAAACGTTCATCCCAAATGCTCTCGTAAAATTCATTGATCGTTTCTGCTGGAATGTCATCCCCATCAAAGGTTGTGACAGCACCTTCTGGAATAATCAGCTTATAGCCGTATTCAAAGGCAACCTTGACAGAGGTATCCACACAATATTCTGTCTGCATGCCACACAGGACCAGTTGTTCAATCCCTTGTTGATCCAAGTATTCTTTTAAGCCAGTTTCTTTAAAAATACTATTATACTTTTTCTGAAAGACCTTTTCATCAGACTGTCTCTTTAATAGTGGCGATAATTTCCAATCTTCCGAGGTTAGAGCCTCTTCCGTTTCAATATGCTGAATATAGATAATTTCAATCTGCTGTTTTCTAGCCTGATCTTGTAAATAAGAGATTTTCTCTAACAGCTTTTGTGTTTCAAAACCTGTTTCCACTAAGATATTTTGTACATCAATAATGATAAAAGCAGTTTTCACTCATTGATCCTCTTTCAAGTACTTCACAAAAGCATTATAGGTTTCCAAGGTTTGTGGGAAAATCGGCAAAGCCTGGTGGGCCAAGTGTTCTACCGTATGGACTGTTTCAAAAGCAACTGCTTTATCCAAGGATTGCTCTGCTACTTGTCTAGCTTCCTCTACTAAAGGAAAATTACGGTTATGCTCAATATAATCAGCCACATAGACAATTTTATCTAGGGTTGACATTTCATGGCTTCCGACAGTATGGATTTCAATACTGCGTAGAATCTCAGAATCAGTTAAACCCAAATCTTCTTGGATTTTGTAAATCCCAACCATACCATGCCAGACATTGTTTCCCCATTTTTTCAATTCAGGATCGAGCTCATACTTATCGATTAGCTCTATGAATTCCTGATTTGGAAGTTCCTTGGCATAATCATGAAGGAGGCCAGCCAAACCAGCTTTTTCAGTATCGTAACCATACTTTTCAGCAAGAGCAATGGCAGCTCGCTCAACACCCAAAACATGATTAAAGCGTTTAGGACTCATAACCGCTCTAACTTTTTCAAGGAGTTCATCACGAGAAAAATCAAGGTATTTTTCATAGGTCATTTATAGAGCCCCGCTTTCTTGATGTAGGCAAGTACAGACTGCGGCACCATGAAGTTAGGTGTACGATCCTTCTTAATGTAGGCTCTGACTGCACTTGAACTAATATCCATAAGAGGCACATCAACCCAGATAACAGGATATGACGTTCCAGCCTTATACTTAGGACGCTGAACACCAACAAATTGGACCATCTCGATAAGTTCATCAATACGATGCCACTTAGGTAGGTATTCGACCATATCCGCTCCAATAATAAAGTAATAATCCGTATCAGGATTGGCCTCTGTCAAAAGCTTCATGGTGTCATAAGTATAACTGATTCCCTTGCGTTCCAACTCGATGGTTTCAATATCCAAACCCTCGATACCGTTAATAGCCAACATAAGCATATTAAGGCGATGTTGTTCATCAATAGTCTCTTTTTTATCGACATGAGGTGGCTCAAACTCAGGCATGAGAAGAACTTCGTCAAGACCTAACTGCTGACGCACCTGGTCTGCAACAACCAAGTGGGCATTGTGAACAGGATTGAAATTTCCACCTAATATTCCAACCTGCTTACGGCCGGTATCTTTAATTTCTTCCTCTAGTTGAACCTTTGTAAACGGGGTTACAAGATCTAATGCCATGTTCGTCTCCTCTTATTCAAGCATTATATGATTTTTTAACATCTTCAATGCTTTAAAAGTATTTATATACCTTAATTTGTCCTTCACCAAGTAACGTCATCAACTATTTTTGGATGGCTTTAACCTTTGGTGACAACTTACGATTTTCTTTTTTAGCAGATTCCTTGTAAAGAATCAAGATACGTCCAATCTTGAGGACTGTATCACAGCCGATTTCTTCTTCCAAAATTTCAGCAACTTCATGGATATCTTCCATAGTATTTTGAAGAAGGGTTACCTTAATTAACTCACGGGCATCAAGGGCGTTACGAACGCTAGTTTTGATATGATCGTTAAGACCGTTTTTCCCGATTTGTACAATAGGTTTAAGGGTGTGGGCTTCCGATTTGAGGAAGGCACGTTGTTTTGATGTTAATGACATGTTTATTCCTTTTAACTACTTAATTAAGTTTAAATAATCGCTTTTCGTACGACAACGCCAACACCTTCTGGTGCCCAAGCAGCAACGATGGTTGGTTGGTCAGCTTTTCCTTGGACACGAATCCAACCTAATCCCGAGAAGACAATGTCTGTCTTATCTTTGACAGTAAATTCGTGACGAACAAGTTTTGGAAACTCAGCCAGATCCTTTGGCCCAGGAGGCATGAGAAGACTTCCAACATGCTTATCATAGAAAGCATCTGCGCCTTCAAGTTTGGTACGATGAAGCTTCAAGTTATTATCAAAGAAGGCTGTAAAACCTTGCTTATTCCCATCAATAAAGTCAAAACGTCCTAGTCCACCTAGAAATAGGGTTTGGCCTGCATTTAACTGATAAGTCTTCGGTTTGATTTCCTTCTTAGGACTAACGTACTTGAGGTCCTTAGCTGACAGATAGTGCGCCATCTGGTGTCGGTGAATAATTCCTGGTGTATCAAAAATATAGCTACCGTCATCCAATGGGATTTCAATCTTATCAAGGGTCGTTCCTGGGAAACGAGAGGTTGTGATAACATCTTTATCACCAGTAATTTCTTTGATGATGGCATTAATTAAGGTTGATTTACCAACATTCGTAACACCAACAACATAGACATCACGACCCTTACGGAGGTCTTCAATACGTTGAATTAGCTCTTTAATAGCATGATGATTTTGAGCAGATGTCAACATGACATCCACAGGACGCATCCCTTCTTCGTGGGCACGTTCTGTCAACCATTGAGTTACCTTACCATCTTTAACGGATTTAGGTAGGATATCCTTTTTATTTCCAACCAAGAGCACATCATTACCCGAAACAAAGCGTGATAAGCCTGGGATGATTGATCCATTAAAATCGAAAATATCAACAACATTGACAACGAGGGCATCACTATCACCAACTTCATGAAGCAATTTTAAAAATTCATCATCAGTGATGTGGACATCCACAATCTCATTGTAATGACGAAGACGGAAACAGCGCTGGCAGTATAACTCACCTGTTTCCTCGGCCTTTTTAATAGAGCTAGCAGGTGTGAAACCTGCTTTTTCTTTATCTTCTGTTTGAATTTGGGCTCCACACCCAATACAAAATAATTCTTCCATTAAATTCCTTTGTTGAAGGTCATAGGACCATATGCTTTTTCAATCTTTTTCCACATGCGACGTTCACGCCAACGGTTAAACTTGGTCACCCAAGAATCCGACTTCACCAAAGGCTTAACCAAAATCGAGCGAATGCCAGCTCGGTGGCTCGCTCTGATGTCAGTCATGAGCTGATCTCCCCCCATAACGACCTCGTCACGGTTAAAGTGGTAACGCTCAATCGCTTCATTAATCCCTTTCGTAAAAGGTTTCATGGCACGACTCACAAAATCCACATGGAAATTAGCTACCGCACGTTCAACACGTTCATATTTATTGTTAGAGACCACAACCACTGGAATGTCAGCCTCTGTCATCTCATCCAACCAAGCACGTAGCTCAGGAGTCCCATCAGGGTTGTTCCAAGCAATCAAGGTATTGTCCAAATCGACCAAGACGGCACGAATACCATGTTCACGTAGCTGGTCAGGTTTCAAATCATAAACAGCCTCCACCATAAAATGGGGCCTGTAATCGTCTATACTCATTTTCTCTCCAAAATGTTAGTTTACCTCTTATTCTACCATATTTTTAAGGTTTATGTGTGGGACTTAAGTCCTATTTTTTAAGAACAGCCTTTACAGAACAATAAAGAAAAGAGCCACAATCACTCAGGCTCCATTCTTATCTCTGAATTTTTCCTTGTTTTTTAAGGGCAACTAAATTCTTAAGCGATATGATGATGACAGCAAGAACAATTAAAATCATTCCAACCACATCAATGGCAAAGAAATGGTCGCCCATAATTAATACGGTCAAAATGACCGATGCTACGGGTTCCACTGAAGCCAAGAGACTCCCTTTGACAGCTCCAACCATGGTCGTCCCCTTAAGGAAAATGGTGTAAGCAAAGACTGTCCCAATGAAGACCAAACCAAAAAGCCCCCAGAACAAGCCCAGAGGCGTAATGGCCAATTCTGTCAGCTGACCATGCGTTGCTATGATAAAGGTTCCCACAATAGCCATGGTAATCGCCACTAGCTCTGCTGCTGTTGGGAACCTACGATATTTTGCACATACAAAAGCCAGGATGATAACTGGGGTGACATACTGCAAGACCGTCGCTGTCCCAGCATTAGTGTATTGAATAGCACTAAGATAGGCGTACTGATTTAGCACCAGACCAAAGAGAGCAAATAAGGCGATACTTACTAAGGTTTTTCTATCTTTAATAGCTTGTACTAATTTGTCTCGCTGCCTAAAAAAGACCGAAGCCGTTAGTAAAATACCAGACAGAAGCAAACGTAAACTCGTCAAAAGATTGACATTAACACCATGGGCCATTAGGTATTGACCAGAAACTCCTGAAAATCCCCAGGCAATCCCAGCAGTTATGACCATCAGACTACCTTTTAGCGTCTTTGACATAGTCGCCTCCCAAATCTATTTGTTTCTGTTATTGTAACACAAAAAGGTCGAAACAAAGCGGTTCCGACCTTTATTTATTCATTCGACCTTTATAAGCTTATTCTGGTTCAACTAAGATCTTAATTTGAGATTTATCTTGGGTCAATTCAACAAAGCCTTCTTCAACGATATTCTCCAATTTAATTTTCTTAGTAACCAATTTTTCAGCAGAGAAGTAGCCTTGTTCCATCAATTCCAAGACTTTAGGGAAGATGTGACGGTAGGCAATAATTCCTTTGAGAGATTTTTCTTGGATGGCGAATTCATTTGGATTGATGCTGGCTTCACGTTCCCAGATAGATACAACCATACATTCCCCAGCTTTATGAACAGCTGCAAGGGCTTGGCCTAAAACAACCGGACCCCCAGTAACTTCGTAAGAAACATCTGCTCCACCGCCTGTCAAACGATGGATAGCCTCTACGACTGTTTCCCCTTCTTCTGGGCGAACAACAATTGCTCCCAATTCTTCTGCTTTCGCTTGACGTTCAGGAGACAATTCAACCGCATAGATTTTTGATGCTCCTGCTGCACGAAGGGCTTCAACGATCAAAAGACCAATTGGACCCAAGCCAAAGATAACAGCTGTATCCCCAGCTTTCAAAGCAGATTGACGGACTGCATACACAGCTACAGCAGCAGGTTCTGTAAGAGCGGCTTGTTCATAGCTCAAGCTATCTGGAATCACATGGACAAGATCACCATCAAGGACACAGTATTTCGCAAAACCACCATCTGCAGCGAGGCCGACGAAGTTCAAGTTTGGATCAAGGTTATAATCGCCAATCAAGTTGTGCTCTGCAAGAATTGGTTCGATGGTTACACGATCGCCAACTTTGACACGAGTCACATCACTTCCGACTTCTACAATCTCACCAGAGAATTCATGTCCCAAAGTAACCGGTGCTTTTTGACCAGAATACACATGTTCTTCTGTTGGAATGAAGATTGGTCCATCCAAATATTCATGCAAATCTGTACCACAGATTCCTGTGAACTTGACTGCCACTTTTACTTGATGAGGCTGTACTTCAGGTACTTCTACTTCTTCGATACGAACGTCTTTCGCTGCATGCCAGCGAGCTGCTTTCATAGTAGCCATATGATGATCTCCTTGTTTTCACAATTTTTGGTTTTCTTTTCAGGAAACTTTATACATCAAATTGTAAACGTTTTCTTTTTGCTTGTCAAGGAAAAAGGGATCAAAAGAAATGAGGGAAGTACCCTATGAAGTACCTCCCTAATCTAAACAATAGTTACCTTATTTCTTTTTTGATTCGAGACACCTCTAGCCACCAACCCACAATCCAGCCAAGGACTAAAAGATAATTCTCAAAAGCTCCAACAGCATTGACTGAGTGATGGTATTGAAGATAGCTAAGGAAATGATTAGTCCCAATCCCAAGGCCTCCAATAATCAAAGCCATTAGAACAGCTCTCAGATAAAACCAATCGTACTTGAGATTGACAGCAATCAGGATCACAAGGACTGCTACATTCCAAATACCAATCTCTCTCTGCCATCCGACAGAAATACCGTACCCCGAATGACTTCCCATATAAGTTGGGAAGAATAGCTGAAAAATAATAGCACCAGTCATGGCGAGGATGACGAGGATAAATAAGACTCTTAAGAATTTGTTCATGGGGTTGCTCCTAAAATCTAGTTATAATAAAGTCCTTGACTAGTCTAACACAAATATTGCAAACAAAAAACCAACCTTTCGGCTGGTTCTTTATCTATTACTCTTCTTTCAACTTCGCCAATTCTTGGGCAAGTAGCTTGAGGGCTACTTGTGGGTTGGCTTGGCCTTTGGTTGCTTTCATGAGGAAACCTGTGAAGGCCTTGTCAGCGTTACGTTTACCTGACTTGAAGTCGGCTACGGCTGCTTCATTATCTGCAAAGACTTGGTGGATGATTGGAATCAAGACTTCAGGGTCTGAAATCTGTACCAATCCAGCTTTTTCGACGTATTCACGCGCACCGCCACCGTTTTTCGCCAAATGAACGAAGACTTTCTTGGCAATCTTAGAAGAGATGGTTCCATCTTCGATGATGGCAATCATTTCGACCAAGTTTTCTGGTGTCAATTGGATTTCTTCAAGCGTTTTACCTTCTGCGTTCAAGAATTGAGCCACTTCACCTTGGAGCCAGTTAGACACTTGTTTAGCGTCTCCGCCAAGGGCTACGGCTGCTTCAAAGAAGTCAGATGTGACCTTAGTAGCTGTCAATTGGTTGGCATCATAGTCAGACAAGCCAAGCTCTGCCACATAGCGAGCACGACGGTCTTTTGGAAACTCTGGCAACTCAGTACGCATTTCCTCAATCCACTCATCTGAGATTTCAAACAATGGTAGGTCTGGTTCTGGGAAGTAACGGTAATCCGCTGCGCCTTCTTTGACACGCATAAGGATAGTGCTCTTGTTTGCTTCATCGTAACGGCGTGTTTCTTGACGAATGACACCACCTGAACGCAAGATTTTCGCTTGGCGTTGCACCTCGTATTCAAGACCTTTACGAACATTTGAGAAGGAGTTCAAGTTTTTCAACTCCGTCTTGGTACCAAATTCCTCTTGACCATATGGACGAAGGGAAATGTTGGCATCCACACGCATCGATCCTTCTTCCATCTTAACGTCAGAAATGCCTGTGTATTGGATGACTTCTTTGAGAGCTGTCAAATAAGCGTAGGCTTCTTCAGGAGAACGCATGTCGGCTTCAGATACAATCTCGATCAATGGCACCCCTTGACGGTTGAGGTCTACATAAGAGAAACCGTCTGTTCCATGCGTGTTCTTACCGGCATCTTCTTCCAAGTGGGCACGTTCAATCCCGATTTTCTTAGTTGTTCCGTCTTCCAATTGCACTTCAATCCAACCGTTATAACCGATTGGCTCGTCAAATTGCGAAATTTGGTAGGCCTTTGGATTATCAGGGTAGAAATAGTTCTTACGGTCAAATTTGCAGTACTGATGGATCTGGCAGTTTGCTGCGAGACCTGCTTTCAGGGCAAACTCTACTACTTTCTTATTTAATACAGGCAGGGAACCCGGCATACCTGTGCAGACCGGGCATGTATGTGTATTTGGTGCTCCTCCGAATTCAGTGGAGCATCCGCAGAAAATTTTTGTTTTTGTTGCAAGTTCTACATGGACTTCAAGTCCTATGACTGTTTCGTACTGTTTCATTATCTGGTGCCTCCTTCTCCTGGCACGGCAAAGGAGCCGCGGCTGG
>OGET01000834.1_pt1 | contig 9812 bp, 10 predicted proteins | sample 1570771 | NCBI WGS metagenome assembly OGET01 (sample SAMEA2582032, study PRJEB24529) | metagenome | biome: Human gut stool | place: China | collected 2011 | reverse complement strand
TTTTCCTGTTCTATTTATACTAGTCTTGAGAGACAGAAAAGGACTACAGAGAAATCGAAATAGTTCAGATATTAACTTTTATTAAAACTTCTATATTAGATATCATGTAAGAAGAGAGAGACTGAAAAGGCAATTATTCCCAGTTTGTCACGCAAGAAATCCAAAGAACGGTGTACCTGTGTGGCAACAGTCTTTTCCGAGATATTCAACTGGTCGGCTATCTCACGATAGTTCAACCCTGATTTCCAATAAAGCATAAAAACTTCCCGGCGCGCTGGATCCAGTTCTTCATCTATCTCTACGGATTCGTCAGATGACTCATTCGCAAGCCTGTCTACATAATTTTGAAGCAGGAGTTCGCGTCTTACATAATGATATACCATGTTTTGGGATATTTTAAAAAGATAGCCGTCAAAATTCCCTTCCAGATCGATATTAAGCCGCTTCTCCCAGATATGGAGAAAAATATCTTGTGTGATATCTTTCGCCACCCCGGCATTGCTCACCATAGAAAGGACAAAATTATAAATGCGAGCATTGTATCCACGATACAATGCCTCAAAAGCATTTTTATTTCCTTCTTTCAATAATTGAAGTTGCTGGGTGGTAATCATTATAAAATAAGGTTAAATCATATATCGATTCAAAAATAGCGAAATAACTAAAGCCGACAACCAAAGCACTTGTTAAAATTTCAATAAATCAATATCTAAGCTTTTAAAAAAGAATAGGATATAAATGCATATCCTATGTATCTCATATCATAAATTCAGCCATTTTGCTATAAAATTAATAGAAATTACCAATCAACAGCAACAATTTCTAACTTTTATTCCTACATTTGCAGCCAATTGATAACTTATTAACAAATTACATATATACCATGGCTAAAATAACGAAAGAAGCCGCTTTGCTCTATCACTCACAGGGCAAACCCGGCAAGATTGAGGTAGTGCCTACCAAACCTTATAGTACTCAAACCGACTTATCACTCGCATATTCCCCCGGTGTAGCAGAACCTTGTCTCGAAATTGAGAAGAACCCGCAGGATGCATACAAGTATACAGCTAAAGGAAATCTTGTAGCTGTTATTTCTAACGGTACAGCCGTACTCGGACTGGGCGATATAGGCGCATTAAGCGGCAAACCTGTAATGGAAGGTAAAGGGCTGCTTTTCAAAATCTATGCCGGTATCGACGTTTTCGACATCGAAGTAGACGAGAAAGATCCGGAGAAATTCATTGCGGCAGTGAAAGCAATCGCTCCTACCTTTGGAGGTATCAATCTGGAAGACATCAAGGCGCCCGAATGTTTTGAAATCGAACGTCGCCTGAAAGAAGAATTAGACATTCCTGTAATGCACGACGACCAGCACGGTACTGCTATTATCTCCAGCGCCGGTTTGGTAAATGCCTTGCAGGTGGCAGGAAAGAAAATCGAGGATGTGAAAATCGTCGTGAACGGTGCCGGTGCATCCGCAGTATCTTGTACTAAATTATATGTATCTTTGGGCGCGCGCCTCGAAAATATTGTCATGCTGGATAGTAAAGGCGTTATCAGCAAGGCGCGCACGGATCTGAACGAACAGAAAAGATTTTTTGCAACCGACCGCACGGATATTCACACGCTGGAAGAAGCAATCAAAGGTGCAGATGTATTCCTCGGCCTGTCGAAAGGAAATGTGTTAAGCCAGGATATGGTGCGCAGCATGGCTCCGATGCCGATTGTGTTCGCATTGGCTAACCCGACACCAGAAATCTCTTACGAAGATGCCATGGCAGCACGTCCTGACGTACTGATGGCTACCGGACGTTCTGACTATCCGAACCAGATTAATAATGTAATCGGTTTCCCGTATATCTTCCGTGGGGCTTTGGACACTCAAGCTAAAGCAATCAACGAAGAAATGAAGATTGCGGCCGTACACGCTATTGCCAACCTGGCAAAACAACCGGTACCTGATGTAGTCAACGCAGCCTACCACGTAAACAACCTTTCTTTCGGTGCGGAATACTTTATCCCGAAACCGGTAGATCCACGCCTCATCACCGAAGTTTCCTGCGCAGTGGCAAAAGCTGCTATGGAAAGCGGAGTGGCTCGCACTGAAATCAAAGACTGGGATGCTTACTGTGTTCACCTGCGCGAATTGATGGGTTATGAGTCCAAACTGACCCGCCAACTGTATGATACTGCCCGCCGCTCACCGCAACGTGTCGTATTTGCCGAGGGTATCCACCCGAATATGCTGAAAGCTGCCGTTGAAGCAAAAGCCGAAGGTATCTGTCATCCTATCTTATTAGGAAACGACGAAGCTATCGGAAAACTGGCAGAAGAAATGGAGCTTAGCCTGGAAGGTATTGAAATCGTCAATCTTCGCCACCCGGACGAATCAGATCGTCGCGAGCGTTACTCCCGCATCCTTGCAGAAAAACGTGCACGCGAAGGATTTACCTACGAAGAAGCCAACGACAAGATGTTCGAACGCAACTACTTCGGTATGATGATGGTGGAAACAGGAGATGCAGACGCATTCATCACCGGACTTTATACAAGATATAGCAATACGATCAAAGTGGCAAAAGAAGTGATCGGCATCCAACCGGGCTTCAAACACTTCGGTACCATGCATATCCTGAACTCCAAGAAAGGTACTTACTTCCTGGCAGACACATTGATTAACCGCCACCCCGATACGGAAACATTGATTGATATCGCCAAACTGTCCGATAAAACAGTTCGTTTCTTCAATCACACACCGGTTATCTCTATGTTGTCATACTCTAACTTCGGCGCTGATACCGCAGGTAGCCCAGTGAAAGTGCACGAAGCAGTTGCTCACATGCAGGAAGCATATCCGGAATTGGCTATCGACGGTGAAATGCAGGTTAATTTTGCCATGAACCGCGAATTGCGTGATACCAAATATCCGTTTACCCGCCTGAAAGGTAAAGACGTAAATACATTGATTTTCCCGAATCTAAGTTCAGCAAACGCCGGTTACAAACTGTTGCAGGCAATGGACCCGGATACGGAATTCATCGGCCCTATCCAGATGGGATTGAACAAACCTATTCATTTCACCGATTTCGAAAGCTCTGTCCGCGACATTGTCAATATCACAGCTGTAGCCGTGATCGACGCCATCGTTGACAAAAAGAAAAGAGGAGGTAAATGAAACGTCCGTTATCCAAATCACAAATAGTTTGCATCAGCCTGCTTTGGTTGGCGCTTTGCTATCTAGTTCTGACAAAAGCCGAACGAATTGACGGGATGACGGCGGTAATGCTTGGCATTTCGGCAGCATTAGTGTTTATTCCTGTCTATAAGTCGATCAAAAAGAACAAATAAATATCTTTTTTCCTATTTTTAATGCGATAAAATATCAAATTTGATGTTTTATCGCATTTTTCTTTATAAAATGTTTGCTAGTTCAATTTTTATCTTTACTTTTGCAACCGAAAATAAATATCCGATGTACCCATACGCAGATGTGCAAATCTGCTATATAGCACAAAAGCACATAGTCAAACGGTATATTAGCAAATTGTCAAATTAGCACTTTATTTATATCAACCAATTAAAGAAAAAAAAGATTATGAATGCAGCAAAGGTATTAGACGATCTGAAAAGAAGATTTCCCAATGAACCGGAGTATCATCAAGCAGTAGAAGAAGTACTTTCTACTATTGAAGAAGAATACAACAAACATCCGGAGTTTGATAAAGTAAACTTGATCGAACGTTTGTGTATTCCTGATAGAGTATATCAGTTCCGCGTGACTTGGATGGATGATAAAGGTAATATTCAGACCAATATGGGTTACCGTGTTCAGCACAACAACGCGATCGGTCCTTACAAAGGCGGTATCCGTTTCCATGCATCTGTAAACCTTTCTATCTTGAAGTTCCTTGCCTTTGAACAAACATTCAAAAACTCACTGACTACGCTGCCGATGGGTGGTGGTAAAGGTGGTTCCGACTTCTCTCCTCGTGGAAAGTCAAATGCTGAAGTAATGCGCTTCGTACAAGCATTCATGCTGGAACTGTGGCGTCACATCGGTCCTGAAACTGACGTTCCTGCCGGTGACATCGGTGTTGGTGGTCGTGAAGTAGGTTTCATGTTCGGTATGTATAAAAAACTGGCTCATGAATTTACCGGAACATTCACAGGTAAGGGCCGCGAATTCGGTGGTTCACTGATTCGTCCGGAAGCTACCGGTTATGGTAACATCTACTTCCTGATGGAAATGCTGAAAACAAAAGGCACTGACCTGAAAGGTAAAGTTTGTCTGGTTTCCGGTTCTGGTAACGTTGCTCAATATACAATCGAAAAAGTAATCGAACTGGGTGGTAAGGTAGTTACTTGCTCTGACTCTGACGGTTATATCTACGATCCGGATGGTATCGACCGCGAAAAACTGGATTACATCATGGAACTGAAGAATCTGTACCGTGGCCGTATCCGTGAATACGCAGAAAAATATGGTTGCAAATATGTAGAAGGAGCTAAACCTTGGGGTGAAAAATGTGATATCGCTCTTCCTTCTGCTACTCAAAATGAATTGAATGGCGACCACGCTCGTCAACTGGTAGCAAACGGCTGTATCGCCGTATCTGAAGGAGCTAACATGCCTTCTACTCCGGAAGCTATCAAAGTGTTCCAGGATGCTAAGATCCTTTACGCTCCGGGTAAAGCTGCTAATGCCGGTGGTGTGTCAGTATCAGGTCTCGAAATGACTCAAAACTCTATCAAATTGAGCTGGAGCGCTGAAGAAGTAGACGAAAAACTGAAGAGCATCATGAAGAATATCCACGAAGCTTGCGTTCAGTACGGTACAGAAGCCGACGGATACGTAAACTATGTGAAGGGTGCTAACGTAGCCGGATTCATGAAGGTTGCTAAAGCAATGATGGCACAAGGTATCGTATAATCAGCGAAAGATATATAAGCTATAGTTTATTTAAAGGCTCCCGCCTTCCGAAAGGAAGTGCGGGAGTTTTTTTATGCAATAAAAAATAACAGGCAATATATACACAATTCATAGTTATTCTCTATCTTTAGATAGAAATTTTCTGTTTGACAAGTGAGCAAAAGAGAGCTATCTTTGTTACATATTATAAACCCCGGATGAAAGAATAAAAAGGCATAGTCTGCTTATACTTGTATCCGACTAAAAAATCTATTTATGGAAAAGAAAAAACTAACAGCTGCGAACGGCCGTCCTATCGCCGACAATCAGAACTCGCAAACCGCAACTTTATTCATTGCTCATTTTACTCATTTGTATTCATGATTTAAGCAAAACCGTCCAGGGCGAACGCTCAATAACTTGTACATGTTAATTTAGCTTTTATTATTCCCTAAATAGATAGTTTTTTTCCTGTATTTTTCAATAGCGTCTGTTCCTATTCTCTGTGTGAATATAATTCATTACATTTGCATATCTACTATATTAATCCCTACCGCCATATGACCATTCAAGCCTTTTCAGCTATAATTCCTGATGTAAGAGATGATAAGAATAAAATATATCAGTCTAACGAAATAGTGTTCATCGCCCTAGTCTCTGTTATCTGCGGGGCTGATACGTGGAACGAAATAGAAACATTCGGCAAGACGCATGAATCCTATTTCAAGACGCGTCTTCCGGGTTTGACTTCTATCCCTTCCCATGATACCTTGAGTCGTTTCTTCTCCATATTGGATATCGACTGGTTTGAAGAATGTTTCAGGTTGTGGGTCGATGACATCTGCCGTAAAATTCCCGGGGTGGTAGCTATTGATGGAGAAGCCGTTTGTGATAATCCCCATAAAAACAGCCGCTCAAAAAATGGAGTGAGAAGCAAGCTCTATATAGTCAGCGCCTAGTCTGTATCCAACGGCATTTGCCTTGGTCAAAAGAAAGTAGAAGAAAAATCGAATGAAATAAAGGCTATCCCCGAGTTAATAAAGGCGCTGGATCTTGAGAACTGCATCATAACCATTGACGCTATGGGCTGCCAGAAATCAATCACTAAACTAATAATCGAGAACAAAGCTGATTATATTTTATGTGCCAAAGATAACCATGAAACACTCAGGGATATGATAGAATTTAATCTTAGTGAGGAAACAAGATACTATTTATGTCACGCAAAAAGGTACTTTGAGGAAAACGAAGGGCATGGAAGAAGTGAATACAGGGAATGTATATGCATAAGCGCTAAAAATCTGCAATATTTTCTCAAAGGGTGGACAGGGATCAAGACATTGGCTATGATAAATTCTATCAGAAAAACAGGTGATAAAGAAGCTACTATGGAAACAAGGTACTATATATCATCATTGGAACCTGACCCGGTACTCATACTTAAATCGGTCAGATCACACTGGGAGGTTGAAAACAACCTACATTGGGTACTTGATATAGGATTCAGAGAAGATGATGACAGAAAAACAGGAAATGCTGCAATCAACTTCTCCGCCATATCAAAGTTGGCACTTATGTTATTAAAACAGAGCGATATCAAACTGGGAATGGCAGGAAAGAGGAAAGCGTGTGGATGGGACGAGAAAATAAGAGATAAAGTCATTGGGATTGGAAAAATATAGAGAATAATAGGATGTACAAGTTATTGAGCGTTCGCCCTGAAAACCGTCTGATAGCTTTGGGTAATACATTGTGATTTGTACCCCTTTTATTGTCAATCTGTCAGGATGGCACCCAAGCATCTGAATATCAGTCTTATATATCCTGACAATAGATGCTGACAATAGGCTGATAATAAAATATATATACTCCTATTGTCAACCTTGATTTCTTATCAGGTAGCTTGTTGTGAGGTTAATAAAGTGAGACTTTATAATGAGAGATGCCGGTACGGTTGCGTTGAGAAGCCTGTATAAGTTGCGCTGAGATGTCGGTATTGTTCCATTAAAGTGTCGACATTGCTAACTTCCCACGGCCGTGACAAGATCTTCCCACGGCCGTGGTAGGAACTCTTCACGGCTGTGGAAAGAAGCTACCACGGCCGTGGTGAATTAGCTATATCGGCATCCCGATCGACAAATAGTTACTGTATGATGGAAGTATAACGGTTGTATAACGATTGTTTAATGGGGATTTGTCACAAAAGCTAAGTAGAACCGGATGGATAAGCTTACTATCGGAGTGATGTGAATACCATCGGGATGTTGTTATTGTTCATTTCCGCACCGATATGAACTAATTTTGATGCAGCTGCCCCTGTTTTAACACTCAACAGAAATAGCCTTTCAACTCTTTTAACTATCTTTGCCCTTTGTATAACCCATTAATATTAATAACAGACTGATGAAACTAAAAAAATTATTCGCCGGAACGATATTATGTCTGGCAGTTGCTTCCTGCATTCAGGATGAAGCTCAAAATGTCGAAGCAGCTATAGACGGATGCAGCGGAAACCATATCCAACAGTATTTGATTGATCGAAATGACTTCACCGTTCAGTTGTATGTATCAAAAGCTGCTGACCCATCCAAAATAAATATCAACTTCGACCTCCCTACTGGAGCTTCTATAAAACCGGTACAGCAGTTAACCGGAGACGAAGCTAACGTCTACAACTTTAAAGACGAAAACCCTAGAGAATTTAAAGTTACATCAGAAGATGGTGCTTTTTCTGCAACCTATACAATCAAACTTTGGCAAACAGAAATGCCTTTGGTATATGATTTTGAAACTCTAAGTTCAGATGCTCCTTATCACAAATTTTATGAAGATAAATCTTCTGAAAATATTATCCGTCGACTAGAGCTAGCTAGTGGAAACCCAGGATTCGAATTAACAAAAATGGCAAAAACGCCGGAAGACTATCCTACAGTGCAAGTAAACGGAGGAGTTAATGGTGGCAAATGTGTAAAACTGACAACGAAAGACACAGGTAGCTTTGGAAGTATGGTAAAAATGTATATTGCTGCAGGTAACTTATTTGTTGGCTCATTTGAAGTGGGACAGGCCTTAAACAACGCAATGAAAGCCACTCACTTTGGTTTCCCATTCTTCTACTATCCGCTCAAGTTGGAAGGATGGTACAAATATAAAGCCGGTACCAACTTCTCATCAAAGGGAGAAATCGTAGAAGGAAAGAAAGATAAATGTGACATCTACGGTGTATTATATGAAACAGATGATAATGTACAATTCCTTGATGGCTCTACTTCACTCACTTCACCCAATATTGTAGCCTTGGCACGAAATCTTGACGCACTTCCTGAAACAGATAGTTGGCAACAATTCAGTTTTAATTTCGAACCAAAGAATGGCAAATCTATTGATCCTGATAAACTAGAGAAAGGTATCTACAAACTTGGCATCGTATTCTCTTCCAGTGTAGACGGTGCAAAATTTGAGGGAGCAGTAGGTAGTACGCTTCATATAGACCAAGTAGAGATTGTCTATACTTCTAACCCGAGTGAATATCCCGTAAATCAATAATAAACCTAATCAATTGATAAGATAATGAAGAAAACAATATATAATAAACTAGTAGGGATTGTATTCCTCGCAATACTTTTTTCACATGTGGCATATGCCCAAAACGAACGTAACAAAGCTCTTATCTACTCATATTTACATGGATGGGAGTATAGTATCAAAGCTGGATTGAGCATTGGAGGTACTTCTCCTCTACCCTTACCTAAAGAAATACGTAATATTGATAGCTACTCTCCCAACATAGCTATCGCTATTGAAGGAAATGCTACAAAGTGGTTCGGTAATGACAAGAAATGGGGAATGACTGCGGGTATACGTCTCGAAAACAAAACTATGACAACCGAAGCTACCGTAAAAAATTATGGTATGAAGATCATCAACACTAATGGTGGCGAACTACAAGGTCTTTGGACTGGTGGTGTAAAAACAAAAGTGAAAAATTCATATCTCACCATCCCTGTATTGGCTAATTATAAGATAAGTGACCGTTGGAAAGTATCACTTGGTCCTTATGTTTCTTATATGACTGAAGGCAACTTCTCCGGCCATGTATATGAAGGACATTTACGTACGCCTGATGAAACCGGTCAACGGGTAGATTTCAGCGGTGAAAGTGTTGCAACTTACGACTTCTCTGATAATTTACGCAAGTTTCAATGGGGAGCCCAATTAGGCGGTGAGTGGAAAGCTTTCAAGCACCTTAATGTTTATGCAGATCTGACATGGGGGCTAAACGATATCTTTAAGAAAGACTTTGATACCATCACGTTTGCAATGTATCCTATCTATTTGAATATTGGGTTTGGATATGCGTTCTAAAAAAGGAACAGATACTGAACAGTCACAATGCAGTGCACATTACAGCCGTTTTTAATATAGGGATATTCCGTAAATGTTCCTCTTTCTTATAAATCAAGAGAAAAGTTTTACTTTACGTGAGCTTTTCTCTTATTTTTTTCGGCCAAATTGCCATTCCTCTATCTTTTTTATAGAATATTATTTACATATTCTTTTTTTTCTTCCCAACCATGCATTATGTACATGTCTTTTTCAGGGGAAGTTAAAACCTCTCCTTTTTTTCTTTTATTTTGGTCCGATTATGCTGCTGTTCTTTTTTTCTTTTCGACCTTTTCTATCATACATACCGCATTAGCCGTATGTATTCCAAAGAAAATCCAAAGGATTTCCGTTTTCCTGTTTCGGGCTTTTATCCTAGCCAGTGAGTAATGTTGTTTCTGCGTTCCAAAGCTTCCTTCCAGACGGGTAGCTCTTTCACGGCTGAGTTCCGAGCGTAAGATCTTACGAAGCGGCTCATCTTTGGCAGCTCTGCCCTTACGCTTAAAGGAAGTACTTATAT
>OGET01000827.1_pt1 | contig 9888 bp, 7 predicted proteins | sample 1570771 | NCBI WGS metagenome assembly OGET01 (sample SAMEA2582032, study PRJEB24529) | metagenome | biome: Human gut stool | place: China | collected 2011 | reverse complement strand
AGGTGCAACCTCGGTCTCCTCATCATAGGTGGAGTAGTAATACGGGGTCTCTGCCTCGAACTCAGCGGCACAGGTATCAACCATCTTGTAAACAGGAACAATGTTATTTTCCAAACGTGTCGCACGAACTTGGTCAGCTGTTTGATTCCAAAGATCAGCAATCTTACGATCAGAGAAACCGTTACGTTTAGCTTCTTTCAAAACATCAACATCGCCTACGTGAGTAGCCAATTCTTGTTCCAATTCGAAGATATGGAGCAATTTGTCGAGGAAGAAGATATCAATCTTAGTCAACTCTGACAATTCTTCAATAGTATAACCACGACGGATGGCTTCAGAAAGGTAGAAGAGACGGTCGTCTTGAGCTTTGACAATCTTTTCAACCAAGGCGTCGTCTGTGACGTCCGCAAGCTCAGGCATTTCATTGTGGTAAACACCGATTTCAAGTGAACGGCAGGCTTTAAGAAGTGATTCTTCAATGTTACGACCGATAGCCATAACTTCACCAGTTGCTTTCATTTGAGTACCAAGACGACGTTCCCCGTGTTCAAATTTATCAAATGGGAAACGCGGAATCTTAGCAACCACATAGTCAAGAGCTGGTTCAAACATGGCATAAGTTGTACCAGTGACTGGGTTAATCATTTCATCAAGTGTCAAACCAACAGCAATCTTGGCTGCCAATTTGGCGATTGGGTAACCAGTTGCTTTTGAGGCAAGGGCTGATGAACGAGACACACGTGGGTTTACTTCGATAACATAGTACTTGAAGCTATTAGGGTCAAGAGCCAACTGTACGTTACAACCACCCTCAATTTTAAGGGCACGAATAATCTTCAAGCTGGCATCACGAAGCATTTGGTTTTCAATATCTGACAAGGTTTGCGTTGGGGCAAATACGATTGAGTCCCCTGTGTGGATACCAACTGGGTCAAAGTTTTCCATGTTACATACCACAAGAGCATTGTCTGCGGCATCACGCATAACTTCGTATTCGATTTCTTTGAAACCAGCGATAGAACGTTCAATCAAACATTGTGTTACTGGTGACAATTTCAATCCATTTTCAGCGATTTCACGAAGTTCTTCTTCGTTGGCACACATACCACCACCAGTACCACCAAGGGTAAAGGCTGGACGAACGATAACTGGGTAGCCAATCTCTGTCGCAAAGGCAACTGCTTCTTCAACCGTATTTACAATCTCTGATTCTGGAATTGGTTGTTCCAAATCTTCCATCAATTGTTTGAAGAGGTCACGGTCTTCGGCTTGGTCAATAGCAGACAATTTTGTTCCCAAAAGCTCTACTCCGAGTTCTTCAAGAATACCAGCTTTTGACAATTCCATTGCCATATTCAAACCAGTCTGTCCACCAAGAGTTGGCAAGAGGGCATCAGGACGCTCTTTACGAAGAATACGTGTGACAAACTCAAGCGTAATTGGTTCAATGTAAACCTTGTCTGCGATTTCTTTATCAGTCATGATTGTCGCAGGGTTAGAGTTAACAAGGACAACACTGTAACCTTCTTCTTTCAAGGCCAAGCAGGCTTGCGTACCAGCGTAGTCGAACTCAGCAGCCTGACCAATGATGATAGGACCAGACCCGATAACCATAATTTTTTTAATATCAGAACGTTTAGGCATAATTTATGATACAAAGCCTGTTAAGGACCCAGTGAAAATAGGAAACGTGACGACGACGCCTAAGCGTCTAGTCACCGTTTATCTTTTTCACACAGTCCTTAGGGCGTGTTCACTTCCGTGAACCTGTATCTTCTCCTTTCTATTTGACAACTCTCTGGTTGTCATTAAATAAGGTAGTAGACTGGGGAGAACAAGAGTCACACCCCACTATAGTCACTAGACAGTTGCAATTAACGACGTGCTTTTTCGGCTTGGAAAGCATCAATCAATTCCAAGAACTCATCGAAGAGATAGCTCGCATCGTGTGGACCAGGCGCTGCATCTGGGTGGAATTGCACTGAGAAGGCAGGGAAGTCACGGTGACGAACACCTTCAACTGACTTATCGTTAATTTCTTCGTGCGTTACCATGAGGCACTCTGGAAGTGTCTCACGGTCAATGGCATAACCATGGTTTTGGCTGGTGAAGTCAACACGACCAGTCGCAATTTCACGAACCGCATGGTTAAATCCACGGTGACCAAACTTCATCTTGTAGGCCTTGGCACCATTCGCCAAACTAAACAACTGGTGACCCATACAAATACCAAAAATTGGAATTTTGCCTTGAATGCCACGAATCATATCAAGTGCATACGGTACATCTTCAGGGTTACCTGGACCGTTTGACAACATCACACCATCTGGATTAAGATGGAGAATTTCTTCAGCAGTGATATCATGTGGCACAACAGTCACGTTACAGTCACGTTTTGAAAACTCACGCAAGATAGAGTGCTTGAGACCAAAGTCAACCAAAACAATATTTTTACCAACACCTGGTGCTGGGTAGGCTGTCTTAGTTGATACCTGCTCAATATTGTTGGTTGGCAAAACAGTCGCACGCAATTGATCTTGCAAGTGCTCGATACTGTCACCAGGATTAGCCAAAGTCGCTTTCATAGTACCGTGTTGACGGATAATCTTAGTCAAGGCACGTGTATCAATACCAGAGATACCAGGGATGTTTTTTGCTTTCAAAAACTCATCCAAGGTCATTTGGTTACGCCAGTTGCTGGCACGACGGCTAGCCTCTGATACAACAACACCCTTGGTCGTTGGCTTAATTGACTCATAGTCGTCACGGTTAACGCCGTAGTTACCAACAAGTGGATAAGTAAAAGTCAAAATTTGACCATTGTAAGACTGGTCTGTGATAGATTCTTGATAACCTGTCATACCAGTATTAAAGACGATTTCACCCGTCACATCCACATCAGCACCGAAGGCCTGACCTTCAAAAATAGTGCCGTCTTCCAAAATAAGTAAACGTTTTGCCATTATAGTAAATTGTTCCTTTCACTAAGATACAAAGGGCGTTAAACATCTGAATGAAAATCAAATCTAACAAAGAAGCTCTAGCCTCTAGGAATATTTGTCTCTTTTCAAAGATTTAGCCCATGTTCTTTTTCGTCTGATTCTCTCAGGAATCGATTAACGTAGTTTACGCTTTGCCATTTAAAATAGCTTCAATAATTGCCATACGGACAAAGACCCCGTTTTGCATCTGAGCAACGATACGAGCCTTAGGCGCCTCAACCAGGCTATCAGCAATCTCCACATCACGATTAACCGGAGCAGGATGCATGATAATCGCCTGATCAGCTAACTTGGCATAACGTTCTTCAGTCAAACCATAGAGAGCATGGTAGTCTTCTTTTGAAAATCCTTTGTCATCCCCATGACGCTCGTGCTGAACACGAAGCAACATGAGTACATCCAAGTCCTCAATGACGTCGTCAATAGCCACATGCTGACCATAAACATCAAACTCACTTGAGTACCACTCTGCAGGGCCAGCAAAATACAGCTGAGCTCCCAAACGCTTGAGAATCTGCATATTGGACTTAGCGACACGCGAATGCGTAATATCACCTGCAATACAAATCTTAAGATTTTCAAAGGTTCCGAACTCTTCGTAAATGGTCATCAAGTCAAGTAAACACTGACTTGGGTGTTGTCCTGAACCATCACCACCATTGACAATAGAGGTCTGAATAGTCCTACTGTCAATCAACTGCTTATAGTAATCAACTTCCGAGTGGCGAACCACACAGATGTCAACGCCCAAAGCAGACATGGTCAAAATGGTATCATAGAGGGTCTCACCCTTATTTACCGAGCTAGTTCCAGCATCGAACTCAATCACATCCAAGCCAAGTTTTTTCTCAGCCACTTCGAAGGACTTGTGTGTTCGTGTTGAATTTTCAAAAAAGAGATTGGCAGCGAAATACTGTCGATCCAGCTGGAAATCAGCTCTGCCATTTTTAAAATCTCCACCTCGACGAATTAGGCCCAAGACCTCTTCATTCGTGAGGGTTTCCATGGTCACCAAATGCTTCAGTGACACTTTTCCATCTGCAATCGCCATAGTTTTTCCTTTTAAATTGATTGACTAATCTTTGCTACCTTTTTTAGGATCTGGCAAAATTTGGTAGAGCAAGATACCAAGAATAGTTGAGCTTGCCACACCCGTGATTTGAAGGCCACCAAGGTCAATCATCAAACCACCGATACCAGAAACCAAGATAACACTAGCAATCAAGAGATTCTTTTTATTATCAAAATCAATCTTATGTTCAACTAAAATTTTCAAACCGCTAGCAGCGATAACCCCAAAGAGGGCAATAGATAATCCCCCTAATACAGGAGTTGGAATAGAATGCAAGAGTGCTGATAGCTTACCAATAAAGCTCATCAAGACCGCAATCACTGCTGCGCCCGCAATAACGTAAACTGAGTAGACCTTACTGAGGGCCATAACCCCAATATTTTCACCATAAGAAGTTACCGGAGGAGCTCCAAAGAATCCAGCGATAATCTGTGCCAAACCATCACCAGTAAGGGTACGGTCAAGACCTGGGTCTTTAAAGTAATCACGCTCAGTCAAACTGTTTAGAACCATGACGTGACCAAAGTGTTCAGTCATCGTCACAAAGGCAATCGGAGCCATGGTCAAAATCGCACTTGGATAGAGCTTAAAGCTATAATCCACAAATGGAATGTCAAAGTTCGGAACCTGAATCCAATGTGCCGCTGCTACCTCTGAGAAATTGATAAAGCTATGTCCTGTCAGCAAACCAAGAACCGCTGAGAAAATATAGCCCACAATTAAACCAAGTAAAATTGGGATAACACCGATAATCTTCTTGCCATACATGTTAAAGAGGATAACCGCAAAGAGGGTCACCATCGAAATCAAGAGAGCATAGATACTATAACTTTTATTTAAAGTTGTTGCATCATTGACTGCATTAGCTGCAAGGTTCAAACCAATCACCATGATAATAGGGCCAACCACAATTGGTGGAAGGACCTTATCAATCCAGTCTTTACCCGCATACTTAACAATCAGAGCCACAAGCAAGTAGACCAAACCACCTGCCATGGCACCTTGAGCCACTGCCGCAATGCCATCAGTCTTCATAAGTGTCTGCATAGCCGCAATATAGGCAAAACTAGACCCCATGTAAGCTGGAATTTTGTACTTGGTCACCGTCAAGTGAGCTAAAGTTCCCAAACCAGATGAGAAAAGAGCAATAGCGGGATCAATCCCAACCAAAATCGGCACAAGCACCGTCGCACCAAACATGGCAAACAAGTGCTGGAATGACAAACCAACCAATAAACCAGGTTTTGGCATATCATTCACATCATATTTTACGTTATTCACGATATCAAAGGACTCCTTAAAAACAAGATACAAAGGGACGTTTTAGCGTAGCTAAACATTTCTGTAGAAAAATAGGAAGTCGACAAGGCACTCCAAAGAGTGCTAGGAGACTTATCTTTTTTCCTAAGAAATGAGTCCCGTGTTCAATTAACAAGATACAAAGGGCGTTTCACCCTATCTGTCAGCCAACTTAGCTTGGATCAATAATGTTGACGCTATCTTTGCCATCAACTTCTGCGACCAAAACTTCGATTTCTTCTGACTCACTTGTTGGGATATTTTTACCAACATAGTCCGCACGGATTGGCAATTCACGGTGACCACGGTCAACCAAGACAGCCAAACCAACACGCGCTGGACGTCCATGGCTAACGATATTATCAATAGCTGCACGAATCGTACGACCTGTGTAAAGCACATCATCCACAAGGATAACATCTGTACCATCAATTTCAATAGGGAAAACAGATGTGTCTTGCTCAGCCTTAACATCATCACGGAAAGCCTTAGTATCAAGATCAATCAATGGCACATCAAGGTTTTCCAACTGTTTCAAGCGCTCTTGGATACGCTGAGCAATATAAACACCACGTGTCTTAATACCAGCCAAGACAATCTTGTCAAGATTTTTGTTACGCTCAATAATCTCATAAGTGATACGTGTAATGGCACGTTTCATGGTTACGTCATCGACGATTTCTTTTTTCTTCATAAAAAGAACCTTTCTAAATACAAAAAAATCCCCTCGAAAACAAGGAGATACACAAAAATATGAGTACAGTTCACCCGTACACTTCTCATGGCTCCTTGCCTGCCTCTCTGGACAGTGATTAAAGGACTTATTTAATTAGGTAAATTATAGCAAATTTCAGACTCTTTTACAAGAAAAAAACGGACGCCTCTCCCAAGAAAGACTATCCGTTTAATAACTGTTAAGCTTCTCTCAATTTCTCCAAGGTTTCCTTGAAAATAGCAGGTTCTTCCGCTGTAAATTCGACCAATTCTCCAGTCGTAGGATGTGTGAAACCAAGGGTCTTAGCATGTAGAAATTGTCCGTGGCCCTTGAGGGTCTTGCGTGGCCCATAAAGAGGATCTCCCGCCACCGGGTGACCGATATAAGCCATGTGCACACGAATCTGGTGCGTGCGACCTGTTTCCAGTTGCAACTCTACCAAGGTATAGTTGCCAAAACGTTCAAGAACGGTAAATCGTGTAACTGCAGGTTTTCCTTTAGCTGTAACCGCCTGCTTCTTGCGGTCCTTGTCTGAGCGACCAATCGGAGCCTCAATCACACCTCGATCGTTAGGCAGATTGCCATGCACGATAGCCACATACTTACGAAGGGACTTCTTATCCTTAAGCTCCGCCGCCAAAGCATTGTGAGCCTTATCATTCTTAGCAATCATAAGGAGACCTGACGTGTCCTTATCGATACGGTGGACAATTCCTGGACGAACCACACCATTGATAGACGAAAGGTCCTTGACATTATACATAAGGGCATTGACCAAGGTACCAGACGTGTGACCAGCTGAGGGATGGACCACCATACCTTGAGGTTTGTTGACCACTGCCACATCCGAATCTTCGTAGATAATATCCAAAGGAATATCCTCAGCCTTGTACTCCAAGACCTCTTCTTCTGGCAATTCATAGGTGATAACATCACCCTCTTTAACCGCATACTTGGCCTTTGCCGACTTACCATTAACCAAGACTGTCCCAGCCTTGATTGCTTCATTGGCCTGACTACGTGACAATTCTGTCAAATCTGCCAAAGCCTTATCCAGACGGTTTCCCGCCTCTTTAATGATGACTTCCATTTTCCTCTTTCCATAAGATTAAAATCAAGAGCAACACGCCCACCGTTAGATAGGAGTCTGCCACGTTAAATATCGCAAAATCAATAAAATCAAGCTGAACCATATCAACCACGTAACCCAAGTGCAGGCGATCAATAAAGTTACCAATACCACCTGAGATAATCAAAACCAAAGATAGCACCAGCCAAAGACTCTTCTGATAATTCTTAACCAGATAGACCAGAGCAGCACCAATCACTAGACCCGTCAAAATCACAAAGAAATATTTCTGATCCTGTAAAATCGAAAAGGCAGCACCACGGTTCTGTAGATAGGTCAAGCTGAAAAGTCCAGGAATAGCCTTGATAACTTGGTTAAGGGCAATATTTGCCACAACCCAATGCTTAACCCACTGATCCAAACCAATCAGAGCTAGAATAGCCAAAGGAATCGCAACCTTACGCATAAATCCTCCTATGGTTTGTATGTATCAAAGTAGTCAAACATAACATTGACAAACTTGAGAGCACAAGACGACAAGTTAATCCCCTTACGACGGACATAAACCATCTTGTTATCCAAATTATCCTCAAGCGGAATCACCGTAATCCCATTCACACTTTGTGCATCCAAGAATCCAGACCCCGTCGCATAAGCATCCGTACGTTCCAAGATACCGTTCAAAGTCGCACGGTCTGTCACGTTAAACATAAGAGACGAATCTGACGTATCCACAAAGTTCTCAGAATAGTAAAGGTACTCGTCCTTCTCCTGAGTGAAACGCACCGTAGGCAAGGCCGCCAAGTCCTCCATGACAAGACTTTCTTTTTTAGCCAGAGGATGCCCCTTACGGAGATAAATGTGCGTCTTAAACGGAATCAAATCAATAGCCTCAAGCCCAAGCTTGTCCATATTTTGCTGGATTCCCTTGCTATTTTGACGATTCAAATAGATAATCCCAATCTCACTGTGTCCCTTGGCTACCTCATCCAAAATCTGAATGGTCGTAGACTCAAAGATACGGAAATCCTTGTAATCAGGGTAACGCTCTGAAAAAGTCGTAATCAAAGGTGGCAAAAAGTCATAGTGCTGGCTGGCAATCGAAAACTGGTTGCCCTTTTCAGAAGCATTGAGATAGCGATTTTCAAAACTATCAAAACTGCGTACCACCTCAAGCGCACGCTCATAAAAGGTCATGCCCTGACTGGTCAAGACAGCCCCCGTCGTTGTACGAGTGAAAATTTGGAAATTCAGCTCCTGCTCCAAATCCTTGATAGCCACTGATAGGCTAGGCTGGCTCACAAAGAGCTTGCTGGCTGCCTCACGGAAGGTTCCGCTGTTAGCAATGGCTACGACATAACGTAGTTGTTGTATGTTCATGTGTGACACTTCTTTCTTGAAAAATCAATCACTCCTATTATACCAGATTTTATCCTCTTTTTGTTGATACTAAAAAGCCCAGGCAACCCTGAGCTTGAATTAATTAAAAAGTAGTCTTATTCGTCTGATTTGTCTGTCAAGAAGTACTCGTTTTCACGTTTGTCATAGTCGAAGGTTAAGCGAACCGTCTTAAGTTTACCACTGTCGGGACTATAATCGTAGAAGCTAAGCGATACTTTTTGAGTGAGGTCTCCCTCATCAGTCTGAGTCAGCTCATGCGTACTAAAGCTGGCTTCAGAGTGGTTTGAGACAACATCTGAAAGACGTGTTCCCTTAAGCAAATCTGCTTGAGTACCAACAGTTAACTTATCAAAATCCTCTTTTGTCCAGTTGCTTTGATAGTCACTAACTTCCTTAACCTTATCATAGTCAAAGTCTGCGGAAGCATGCGCTAGGATGTAAATACCATCTTTAGACTTATTAAAGGTCAAATGGACAAAGTTATCACTACCCCTTCCCTCTTTTGCATAAGTAAGGTCTAATGTCTGTGTTTCACCATCATCGCCCCACTCGGCATCCGTAGCCTTACCATGAGTATCCAAGACCTCGTCCAATGTCAAGGTACCAACCTTCAACTCCTTAAACTGATCCTCAGTCCAGTCAAACTTATAATTCTCATCGATGTACAGATAAGCTCTATCGTGACCGTCACTTTGGAACTGTTCAGCATGGTTCATGACAAATTTCACTGCTTGATAGCCTGCTCCAGCAAGCGAAGTCATGAAGAAGATGATTGACATGACTAGGGCAATAATAGATAGTGCCTTGCGTGTCGATTTCAGACTCAAAACCAAAGTCACAATAGCCAAAATGATAAGGAAGAAAGCAAGGAAGGTAAAGACAAAACCGATAGGAAGTGTCCAAGACAAAATGACAAATAGAATCCCCAAAACTAGAATAATGATTGGCAAAGCAATATTAACAAAAGCATTGTTCTTGGTTACTTTTGGCTTGTAATAAGGGTTTTCCAAAGGTATCTGACTTGCCTTTGGAGTTTCTTTTTCTTGCTCTTTCTCCATATTCAACTCAGGCATTGGCTTAGGAGCTTCCTCCTCTAATGCCACCTGAGCCCCGTCTGGTTGCGTATCTGCTACTGAGTCAGCTGTCACCTCTTCAGTAGTTTCAGAGCTATCCACTTGCTGAGCCTCAACCTGCTCAGACACTTGGGCACTTGGTTCCTCCGAAGCAATGACAAAGCCCTCTTTCTTAGCTTCCATAAACTCCTCAGGACTTGGTTTACGACCATTGACGTCCTCAAAGTGACGCACCCATTCTTCTCTAGTTGCCATAG
>OGET01000823.1_pt1 | contig 9970 bp, 10 predicted proteins | sample 1570771 | NCBI WGS metagenome assembly OGET01 (sample SAMEA2582032, study PRJEB24529) | metagenome | biome: Human gut stool | place: China | collected 2011 | reverse complement strand
CACTGGTGGCATCCAGCTCGTCCAGGTCTAAGTCGATCTCTATCGTGTCATCTGGTTTTTGTTGGGACAAAAGAACAACCGTTTCCACATGCACCGTTGCTAACATATGAGCACAATCCTTGCATCTCGTCTGCTATGTAGGAACACATTTTTTTAGTCTTATCTATAATGCTATCCTTCCTAGCAAATCTCTTTTTTGCATCTTTCACTTCATTCGTAAATCCTGTTTTATATATAAAAGTAAGCTTATAGGGATCTTTATTACCATTTTCATCAAAGCCGCCAACAATGACTTTCTCTATAATACTTTCAAAAACAACTCGATCAAATTCTGTTATTATTTCATCATTTAATAGAGCCTCCTTGAAATCTGAAATTCTCTCTTCTAAACTTTTTTGATCCTTCTGTTTTTCTAACAACTGAGCTAACTGAATATTTACATCGGAAAGCTCCCGTACCAATGTAGTTTCATTTTCTTCATACATATCTTGGGCAATTATATTATTCATATAATTATCCAACAATTTCTGACGTTGCTTTTTTATTTCATTTATCTTCTTTTTACACTTCTTTATCTCCTTTTCTAAATTCTGCTTTCCTAATGTTTGCTCTGCTCTTTTTATAAACTCATCTACTACCTCTTTATTATCTCGGCATAATAACCTATAGGATTCAAGAAATGCTTCTTCTATCACTTGCTCTGGAATTCCCTTGCTATCTGGACAATTGTACTTTCCATTTTTGCTAGCCGCTATACACTGCCATATCGATTTCTTATATATTGAATTACTATGCCATTGTCTACGTGTCAGATGGCCTCCGCAAAACCCACATTCCAACAAGCTACTAAAAGCATATTTCCGACTATATTTATCCCTCTTTCCCGGAACTACACTGAGCTTTCCTCCATTTCTGCGGCTTCTCATTGCCTGAGCCTTTTCAAACATATCTTCTGAAATAATCGGTTCATGATGATTTCTTACATAATATTTGTCTTCCTCTCCAAAATTTTCCAATCGTCTTTTGGATATTGGATCTACTGTAAATGTTTTTCCCAAAAGTAAATCCCCTTTATACTTTTCATTATTTATAACACCCATGATACTTGATGCAGTCCATTTATTTCCTCTTATTGTATGAATTTCCTTTTCATTCAATTCTCTTGCAATCATGGTGCTTCCAGCTCCCGCTATATACCTTTCAAAAATGTATCGAACTACCTTAGCTCCTTCGGGATTTATAGAAATGGTTTTTAATTCTTTATCATAATCATATCCTAAACAATTATTAAATCCAACCATTTCCCCTCGTTTCATTTTCATTTTTAACCCCATTTTTACATTTGCTGAAGTATTTTCTACTTCTTGTTGTGCAATAGAACCAAGCACAGCAATCAAAAATTCTCCATCTCGTATAGTATGAATATTTTCTTTTTCAAAATAAACTGCAACATTAATTTCTTTCAACATTCTCACATATTTCAAGGTATCTAATGTATTTCTCGCAAATCTTGGGATATTTTTTACAATAATCATATCTATTTTTCCAGCTTTACAATCTTGAATCATACGATGAAATTCATCCCTTTTGTCTACTTTCGTTCCTGTCACAGCTGGATCTGCATAAATCCCTGCAAATGTCCAAAGCTTATTTTCCTGAATCAAAGCCGTGTAGTGTTTAATCATGGAATTATAACTTTTTTCCTGTTCTTTGTCATCCGTACTTACTCTACAATACGCCGCTACTCTTAATCGGTCTTTATATCTTTGTTTTGCAGAATCATCAAATTTATTTTTTGCTTTAATAACTTCTACTTCCCTGCATGTTGTGCTCCTATAGTATTGTGTATTTATATAATATGACACTATATATCAGAAGTCAAGTCATCAAATCAGAAATCACATTATAATCTTTCATCAACTTCTTTTTAATTAAAAAGTATTCTTCTTGTGTAATGAGTTTCTTATAAAGTAACTGATGAAGCATAGCTAACTGCATACTGTATCTAATCAAATGTTGGTTTTCTTTTTTCATATGTTCTCTTCCCCATTATCAAACGCTATTGCTCATGCGAAGAAAAACAGCATTCTCCAACGAGTCTGCTGTTTCTTCTTTACGACACCGTGTCATAAGGTGTCTTTATCATTCCTACATTTTATATTTGCAATTTCCTTCCAGTTTTCTGGAAACCCCATTTGGTATAATATTGTTTGATATACAGAATGTCTTTGAAAACATTGTTTCAATTCTGTATAAAACCATTCAAAATCTTCTTCCTGTAATAGCATTTTTAAAATAATCACCTGCGCAAACAAATCCTCTTTTCCACAGCAATACCTTCCTAACCGCCTGGGGATCTGAAGCATCTGATGAATCAGCAAATCTGGCAAAGCATCTTGAGTCTTAAAATTAAACAAACGATCATTATGCGCACAGACATTCCGAAATTTCGTCATAATTGACAGCATCCTTTCCAGTTCATTTTCTCGAATCTCCCCAAAATCTTTACAGATTTGAATCTTCACTCGACTTTTCTGACAGGAATACATTTTAGACACTTGCCCCAAAGTCAAGGTATTCACCAACACCCAAAATGGAACCGATTGATATCTTTTTACATAATGTCGGATATAATAATAACTGCTGTTTTCATTCAATTGTGCTGACATCTTTTGAATTAGCTTTTTGATTATTCGGGAGTGATTCTCGGACTGCAGATAATTAATAGGATTTAGATATGCCTTTTGATCCTCACCATATATTTGACAAAAATGATATGACAATGAAGATTTGATTGTTTGTTCACAGATTAAAATATATTTCAGCAATATGCTTCGAAGATTCCTGTCAAAACAATACATTCCATAGACATCCTCAAATCTTACTCCTACTTGAAACTTATTTGTCTGTGGATTTTTAAATATCCGTTTATATCCATTGACTAATGCAAAATATCCAGTTTGAAAAAGAATCCGTTTTGCATATTCCTGATCTTCAATTATCAACTGCTTTTGTTCTGACAAAAATGAAATCTGTTCATCATATGTCAAAAACCTCTTTCTGTTCACTTTCGCAAATCTCCTTACAAATAGCGAAAGGCTCCCCGTAGGAAGCCTCCCGGACTGCGGGCTTCGCAAGTTTCCGCAGTACGATCATGTATATATACTATTCTTTTCCAAGTTACCTGTCAAGTATCTTTTACTACTTTTCCACCCAACATTTTCCTTATAATTTATGCGGAATTTTCTTGGGTTCCTTGATATTTCTCCTCACCTTTCTTTCAGCCACTCCTTTTACCTGTTCTGCAATCTTTTCTTTTGCTACTTCATTCTTATCTAAACGCAGCTGCTTTTGATGGGAATCATAAAACTGTACCTTATTAGAAAGCAAATCTTCTTTTGATACCTGTGTTGAGTTAATTTCTGTCACCATCCGTTCCAAGGCTTCTTTTGATATAGATCCATCATCTTGTATCAGAATCAATTCGTGCGTAGAAGATGGAAGGACATAATAATCTCCTCCTAAAGCATCCCCCACTTGTGATAGCACTTCTTCCTGTACCAGCGCATTAGCCCCATTTATTCTACTGGTATTGGTCAATACATACGGACCCTTTTCGGAAGCATTTACCACATCTGTACTCAAAAGTAGATTTTCCGGTTCATGTTCAAACGCCATAGAATATACCAAATCTTCCAAACCATATAGGCCATACCCTCGATTACGATCTGCCAGAAGTGCATCCTGGTGTAGCTGTTCTACAGAAATCCCCCACATTTTCAGATGATCGTTACTGATTGGCATACTTGCTGTGCCAAACCCATTTTGTTCTAATGTAACATTGTATAAAGCTGTCAGTGTGCCACAATTTTTATGTGCATACTGTTCCAAATATTTCACATTATTTTCCGGATCGCACATCTTGATTGTTACATGATCTTTCACGGAATCATAATCAAGGAATTCTCTCCTATTAAACGGTAGTTCTTCTCCCTGTAGACATTGATCTGCAACCTGATTCATGATCTCATGCATGGATTCTCCATTCTGATATTCCTGTTCCAGACTGTTCAGATGAATAGCCACAGCAAAATCTTCTCCTTCTCTTTGAACCGTCAAGCTGTCTAACACCCGGTCATTTACTTTGATTGTCTGCTGGATCTGAATGTTTGCATTGGCATAAGATTCTGGCAGGTATTCCCGAATGTTATTTTTGACGTATTCTGTAAATTCTGAATCCATATTAGTTTTCCCCCTCTTTTGTTTTCACTTTTAATGCATTAATTTTTTCCTGGTAATTTTGCATCCGTTCTTTCTGCATTTCTGTTCTCTTCTCGTTTTCTATTTTTCCATCGTTTTCAAATGTCATCTCCATTTAATTTTCCTTCTTTCTCAGTATTTCTATAACACACGAATCATTATCATTTCTCTATCGTGTCACATTCTTTTTGCATCCTGCAGGTTCCTGTCAGGGATAACAGGACACATTGGAATTGCACCATCTTCTTCAGACCGAATTTCTATCCGGAAGTATCATTATCCAGAAACAGAGTCTTGGCTATAGGTTCCCTACTTCCTATTTGCTGCATGGATTGTTCCCGCTCCTGCTTTTCCACATACAATTGTACGTTTTGTACTTTATGACACGGTGTCACAAAGTCATAAAAGCGCTCTCAGCGTATCTGCAGCCCAGCTCGTCTGTTCCATACGTCCTGCTGGATGTAACAGTATTCTATTTTCAATGTGCTATTCTCTGATTTCTCCGGAAAGGGAACGAATAAAATCAGTTATTCTAAAAGAATCTTAAAATTCACGATCTTCTCAATCAATTTTGCCCGAATCCTTAACTTCATGAAGTCATCCACTTGGTCATACTCTCTTCCATCTGCCAATTTGATTTTCCTTTTACACAGCTCATTTATGTAGGGATCATAATATTCCAAAACATAATTGACAGACTGGGCATCACCGGAAATTGCTGACGTAATGATCTCATACGGCAATGCTTTCTTTTCATTCTTCATCCATTTCCTCCAAAATTTGCCTCATCCGGTTTAAAGAAACTTTCTTATGATAGTGGATCGTACTTTGTACCAAATGTAGATAAGATGCAATTTCTGTCTCTGTCATATCCAAAAAATACAGCATCAACAAAATTTCCCGTTTCTTTTCCGACAGTTTTTGGAAAGCTTCTGCGATCTGCCGATCATGAACCTCCACTGCCTTTCCCATAACCGGGAAGTATCTTCTGTCGAAGCAATAATCGTCCATAGAATATAATTGCTCCAACTCTTGTCTGGTCAGTTCTGAAAACAGACTTTCTTTCGATTTCTGTCTCGTCAACTCTCGCCAGTAATGTTTCACCTCTCCTTTGATGGTCTTTTTGCAATAGCTGTCAAACTTCATTTGTACCTGCTGTTTTTGTTTAGGAGATAATTCCATTCGGATCACCTCCCTTCTGCAAACTGCGGTAATTAAAAAATGGCTTCTCCCTTTCATAAAGGAAAGCCACTTCTTAAAGAAAAATATCGAAAAATCACAAAATTTCCATACTTTTTTCCAAACACTTGAAGTTCTATTTTTTTTCATAGCTTCTAAAAATAGTAAAAATATAATTAGTGTCTGCTGAGCAAACTGAAAACACTTGATTTTACTGACTTTTGCCCCATTTTCTGGTATAATGATTGCAAGGATTTTGACAAAAACAAATCGTTTTTCTTGCAGTTTTCTTACAGATTTTAAGTATAAAGGGGCTAAAACAATGTACAAACCGATCGACAAGTTACAGCATTCATTCCTCGATTTCAACCAACCTATGGGACTCCACATGAATCCGGATAACCGCTGGGTCAGACTGGCTGACCGAATCCCATGGGATGAATTCGAAGTAAAATATGCCAAGCTGTTTCCAAGTGATACGGGTAATGTTGCCAAGCCTCTTCGCATGGCATTAGGAGCCCTGATCATCCAGACCAAGTTCCAATTTTCCGACCGTGAGCTTGTGGAACAGATCGCTGAGAATCCGTATCTGCAATACTTTATCGGGCTTCCCGGTTTTCGGGAAGAAGCTCCGTTTGATGCAAGTACACTGGTTCTTTTCCGTAAACGCATTTCAGCAGATATGCTGATGGAAGTAAATGAGTATCTTCTTGCTCACAAGGAGGATGACAAAGATGACCATACTCCTCCATCCGTAGGAAAATCCGGTGATGATGGTACTGCAAAAGAAGATACAAACAAAGGGACTCTGACACTTGATGCAACCTGCGCACCTGCAAACATACGTTATCCGCAGGACATCTCGCTTTTGAACGAAGCAAGAGAAAAGCTGGAAAACATGATTTACTGTTTTTGTAAATGTTATGGTCTTAAGTTGCCAAGAAGATACCGCAAACGTGCCAGAAAAGAGTATCTTGCATTTGCCAAGAGCAGAAAGCACACGGCAAAGAAAATCCGCAGCGCACTCCGCAGACAGCTTGGCTACGTGAAAAGAGATCTTGGCTATCTGGAACAGTTCATGAGTGATGGATACGCCATGACAGGTAAGGATATCGGCCTATATCTTACCATCATCAGGCTGTATGAACAGCAACAGTATATGTATGATAACAGAATCCATTCTGTAGAGCATCGCATTGTAAGCATTTCGCAGCCATGGCTTCGGCCGATTGTCAGAGGGAAGGTCAAAGCACCTGTTGAATTTGGCGCAAAATTTGATCTCAGTCTTGACAGCGAAGGTTATGGGCGCCTCGAAAAAATATCTTTCGAGGCATACAACGAGAGCACCTGCCTGATTGAAGCAATAGAACGCTTCAAAGAGCGTACCGGTTATTATCCAGAACGTGTCCTGGCAGATCAGATATACCGGACCAGGGAAAACAGGAGTTATTGCAAAGAGCATGGGATCCGGTTATCAGGTCCAAAGCTGGGCAGACCAAGCGCCACAGCAAAAGTTGATAAAAAACAAGAGTATCAGGATAATACCGATAGAATCGAAGTGGAGCGCACCTTCAGCCTGAGCAAACGCTGTTATGGTATGAGCTGCATTACCACAAAACTGGAAGAAACGCAGTTGACATCTATCGCATTATCTGTATTCGTGACGAATCTGTTCAGGATTCAGAGGCGAATACTTTGTGCTCTTTTGCATCTGTTCCGATTCTGGCATGACCGGAACAGATGTAAGAGTTGGAAGTTACAGATAGCTGCTTAATCAGCAGACACTAAATATAAAGTTACTTTAATTTTCACAGGTCCTACAAGTCAATATAAGATTGATTCATCAATGGTTGGTGAGAAAATCAAATTTTCTTATTTTAATAGTACCCCAACTGATAAACCAACCTTAGATATCTATTTAATTGACAAATTTGAAAATTAGCTTGTATACGGTTTTATCAGTGATACGGCTCAAATTTATTACTACTAAAAGGCGACAAAGTAGAATGTGGCAAAAAAAGTGATCAATCAAGGTGGATATGGAGATGATTAGTGCAGCCGTCCGGGGAACGTCCCCGGCTCTGTGCTGCAAAAATATATGGCTCAGAGGCAAGCGGCAGCCCTGCCGCACCCGGATCATGAGATCTCCGACGAGACTTGCGCGATTGCCTCCTTCTACTAATTTTCGTTCTTCCTTTTGGATTTCCATGCTTATTTCTGCTCTCTGCATGTCTGTAGCGGACTCGCTGAATTCCTCTTTTTGGGCAAAATTCTGTGCATGCGTAGTGATTGCAGTCAATAGCCTTACCTACTACATATGCAAATGGTTAGACGGAGACGATAAACGGTAGTCAGCCTAGGGCTTAAGCCCCTCCCAAAACGGAATAGAAAAGCCCCGGAGGTAGCAACTCCGGGGCTTTTCGTACTGCTTCATGAGCATTTCTATCATTTTTCCTATGTTCAGTATACCATATTACAATATTTTTTTAAGAAAGATTCTATCTAATTCATTCCATTATTTCATATTGCTCACTCTCTACTAAATCATTTTGTATTGATTCAATATGCTCATTATATTCTTCCATAGGATCTGTAGAATTCTTTTTTTCATTCAACGTAGCACGACTCTTTTCTAAATACTCCTTTTTTTCTGCTTCTAGATATTTTTCGATTGGTAAATTGATTTTATAAACCTCGAATTCATGTTGCCAATATTCCTCTTCGGAGTCAAATTGATTTATAAGAGCTTGAGCTTCTTCTTTATTAACCGCTTCATTAATAATATTTTTCAATTCTTCTAAGTACGCCCATACTTCATCATCCGTTACTGTATACCCTTCTGAAATTGCTTTTTGATATGTCGCGTCTCTTTTTAGCATATAATCTATTGCTTTCTCTCTTGCAGTGTTTTTATCATATTCCGCTAAAATATAAAATTCAGTAGCTTGTTCAATATCTTTTTTAGTAATAATTCCACCAGACTTTCCTTTTGCAAAGATCGAATCATCTGTATTGTTTTCGTAGGATTTAAATAATTGTCCTACGTTTTGCATTGTTTCAATATTAGGATTTGGTGATGCTGCATATACAGAAACTGAACCGATAACCAAACAAGCTGATAACAATACTATTATTATTCTTTTTTTCATAATCAAACACCTCTATTGATTTGGTGAAACTTCAAACAAATTCGTTTTTAAATTAACCTTAATGTAGATTTATACATCAAAAATGTAGAATTATACATGTTTTCATTCAGACACACAATTCCGAAAAGGGAGTATTTATTTCATTAACTTTCCATTTATACAATCACAATCGGTGTCCGATATTCATTCACCATTTCCGTCTGGTTCTTTAAGGCCAGATTTCCCAGATAGATCTGATTGCGGAGGATATCCAGATCCAGCATCCGCAGAGATTCGGGAGAAAGCGTCTGTCTGGCATCAGCCGGGCTGGTGACGAGAGGAATGGAACTGTTCTTTTTGATCTCGGTAAGCAGTGACGTCGCATTCTTGCGGAAACCCAACACTCTGGCGTAAGAGATATAGTCTTCCGACTTGCAGGTCTCGAATTCTTCCTTGGTCATATTCAGCAAAATATGAAGCAGACATCTGCTGATGCGGGTGTAGGTCATATCCTTACTCTTGAGCAGATCACAGAAAGAAGTGTAACCTGCGAAGGAAGGCAGGGTATTGCGGATCCGGTCGGACAGATCCGAAGAAATATCCTGATACTTGTCGTAGCCCACAGAGTATTCCGTCAGCAGCTTGTATTGCAGTGCTGCGGAAAAATCATCGGCAAACAGAGGCTTTTTGTGAGACAGAAAATCCATCATCAATGCATAGGCACTTTCCGGCATCTGGGCAGCCAGATAGGATAGATCATGCCCGGCGGCCACCGACTGGCGGATAGCAATGGCGGAACACTGATTGGTGCCGAGACGTTTGTCGTGATAATCCGCACCGACTCTGGTGGTAGTGAACGGTGAGATCTTGCTGCTTCTGGACATCAGAGCTTTGAGATATTCAATTCCCAATATATTATTAGGAGAGGAAAGAACGTCCTTATCATTGCTTAAGGAAGGCGCGTATTGCAATAACGCCCAGGTCCTGGCAATGGGGAAGGACATTCCCTTACGCATATTGCAGCGCAAGGATTCCACGTAAGGTTCCGGTTCCGTATAGAAAATCTCAGCGATCCGTGACAAGACTTCAATGTTGCCGCACTCACTGCCAAAGCACAGATTTGTGGTCACTCCCAGTTTGTCGAACAAGGCAACCGAGCCCTTGGCAAAAAATTCCGCACTGGAGGCAGCATAGCAGGTGGGCAGTTCCAGCACCAGATCTGCACCGTTCACCAGAGCCATTTTTGTACGGGTGAACTTATCTAAGAGGGCAGGAGCACCCCGCTGCATGAAATTACCGCTCATGACAATGATCGTATAATCGGCATCATTGGCCTCTTTGGCATGCTGTAATTGGTAAGCATGACCATTATGGAAGGGATTATATTCTGCGACAATACCATT
>OGET01000815.1_pt1 | contig 10143 bp, 8 predicted proteins | sample 1570771 | NCBI WGS metagenome assembly OGET01 (sample SAMEA2582032, study PRJEB24529) | metagenome | biome: Human gut stool | place: China | collected 2011 | reverse complement strand
GCAAGTGATACCCCAATACTTGCAATGGTTGCTACGCGCGAATCATTGGCTTACGCCGGACATGCTGGGTTGCCGTGTGCTCACTAAGACGTCACTTGTGCGGCAGATGGCACGACGTGAGATTGGCGGGCGACGCATTACGTTGCAGAGCGGTAAGCAGATGACGCTTCAACGTGCTTTCGAGTTGACTTGCAATCAGGAGTTTCCGAAAAACTATGAGTCCTATGCTTTGCGTAAGTCGTGTTTTCGTGGCGGATTGACGTTTACGAGTGCGAAAACCGCTAGCGTGGTTGTGGATAATGTTGCGTCCTTGGATGTAACGTCAATGCATCATGCTTTCATTAATGGGCGTCGATTGCCGGTTAAGTTTGCGCCTATACCGTCTGATATTTTGCAAGTGGCGTGTGAACGTATCGTTAACACGCAGCTTGAAGACGTATTGACGAATTATAGTGACCCGTTCCGTACGGGTGTACATGCGGCAGTAAGATTTACGAATCTCAGATTACGTAAAAGCACATGTTTCGATGTATGGGGTATTGCAATCTGCCCGCGTTCAAAATTCGTAAAGACGTTGCAAGCGGATACGGATTATGCCAATAACGAGCGTGCGAAAACACAGGAAAACAGTATTAGGGCGCATGGTTACGTTGATACTGCTGTTAATGCGACATATGCTTTCGGTAAGCTGTATTGTGCGGATGAATGCATATTACACGTTAACGAGATTGAATTATGGAACGTGGCGCAAGTATATGAGTACGATGAAATGCGCGTCTTATATGGGGAGGGTACCACTAAGACAATCATTCCGCCTGATTACGTGACATTGCAATCTAATATGCTTTTCGCTCGAAAAACCGATGTGAAAAACCTGATTAAACATTATCATGAGGGGACGGCGTATGCGGGTGAAATACCCGATTCGATACCTGAGGGAATTGCGCGCGACGCGATGACGGGCGCGTTAAGCATGAAATTTTTGCAATCATACTACGGTAGCACAGTTAAAGGCCAATTCAACGGGATTTACGGCACTCAGGCACAAGATGTCATGAAAGCCGATTATCGCGTGACGGAAACCGGCGAGCTTGAAGTTGATAAAACCACGGTTTGCACTCCCGAGAATTTTGCGAAAAAACGTCCGAAGACACCACGCGTGCTCTACACTTACGGTATGCGAATCGTTGCGGGCAGCAGAATGCACTTGCTGATAGCCATGATGCTGCTATATCGGCATTTCGGTAATCGCGTCACGGTCACGGGCGGCGATACCGATAGTCTGAAAATCAGTTGCGCCAATGATGTGTCTGATATGGAACTGTTGAAAGCGCTCGAACCATTGCACACCGCGATAGAAAACGCTATCAACATTACCATGCGACGGGTCAGAGACACCGCGCCCGACATGGCGTCTACGCTGGAACATATCGGAAAATTTGAAGTGGAGGATTGCGGCGGTACAACTCGGTATGCTGAGCATATGGAATTGTGGAACAAAGCACGTGTCAGTTTGGACGAGAACGGACGCGTGCATGTCACTTGTGCGGGGCTTCCGCGACCGGACGGCATGTACACCATAGAAGATTTTATTGCCGATGTTATGCGTGCGGGGCACGGTTTCGCGGAAACCGTACAAATGTCGCTCGGTTATGATGTGTTGGTCGATTATGACATATGCCATACGTTGCAACGCAACCGACCGCATGTATGGGATACATACGTCGGCACCGTCACCGACTATCAGGGCGCGACATATCATGTTGATGCGCCCGAAGCTATCGCGTTGTATCCGTCCGGTAGATGGCTGGGTGAATCGGACAAACAGGCAAACGGCGAGAATCTGACATACATACGAAACATGTATAATCGAAATGTGGAAACAATGCCCCGCGAACTTATTATGCGGGACGGTAAACCTATGATTGTGAGTATTGATGGCGAAATATTATTATGAACGGCTTAGAGCACAGATATTGCCGCGCGACGCTGACGTGAATCTTATAATAGGCGCACGCGGACTCGGTAAAACGTACGGCGTACGTCGGTATATGCTGGAGGATTATATTAAAAACAATATCTGTTTTGTTGAGGTCACACGGTATCGAGAAGAAACTAACGACGTGGCGGCAAAATATTTTGACAGAATAATAGAAGATAATATTTTCCCCGACTACGATTTTAGAGTGCATAACAAGATAGCTGAAATACGTCGTAACGGTGATAAAAAATGGCGGACATGTGGCTATTTCATCCCATTATCATTACAGCAGCAGAAGAAAAAAAGCACATATGTTAATGTACGTAATATTTGCATGGATGAAATTATTATAGACCCTGACGATGTGTATCATCATTATTTGCGTAACGAATATGAACAATTGGCTAACCTTGTAGATACCGTCACGCGTGAACGCGCCGACGATAACAAGCTGCGTAAGCCGCGAATCTTTTTACTAGGCAACGCGTGCGACGCATATAATCCGTATTTCAAACATTACAACGTACCCTTGGAGCCTGAGTTTGGCTTGCAATGGCTTGATGGTAAGACGTGTATTTTCGATTATGTTGAAGATGATAAATACGCTGAACAGAAAACAAAAAACACCGTTGCGGGACGTATGATGAAAAATAACGATGGTGTCACCGCAAAAAACAAATTCAAACATCATAATACTGATTTTATTGAAAAACCACACAACCACGTTAAACTTACTTATGTCTTCCGTTGGTTGCGGCGTGAATACGGCGTTTATGTTGATTTACGTTGTGGCTACGTTTTCACATCATCAAAATATGACGCGGGCACGCATGTGCCGTATTTCGCAATTACGACGGATGATAACAAACTTAATTATCTTACGTCAAAGGTTGCAAAAGACTTGATTAGGAATCTTACGTCATATTACGCGTTAGGCTATTTACGCTACGATACGGTGGAAACGCAACACGCCGTAATTGCAATGCTTAGAAATTTCGGCGTAAAATAAACACGGCATACACGAGGTGTTACAGTGAGAATGTTAAAACATTATCGTTGATAACCACGGTTGACTCCGCCAATGATATGGCCGTGAAGGAAAAGCGCGCCGTTCGTCGCTGTGAATCATGTCGTAAGTGTGCTATTCTTAAGTCGTGCCGGTTCGGTATTCGTTCGCCGGCACGACTTTTTCATATATGAAAGGAAAAAATAATGGATGACGAAACCCCTGAGGAAAGGGACACCGCCGAACGCGATGACCTCACCCCCGACGAAGCGCACCGCGCGGGCGAGTTCGATGATTTGCGCGACATGCTACGCGATGTGCTTGATAAAGTGAGCGCGCTAAGCGACCGCACGGACGCAATCAGCGAACGAATCGACGGCATCTATGACAATTTCGCCGATTCTGTGTCTCAGATGGTCGAAAACGGTGCGATCGTCCGCGAAGACGATGCGGCGGCCGCCATAGCCGAAGCCGCAGCTGACGACCTTGAAAACCTTGATTACACGCTCTGAATAAACGAATAGGAGATATTTATTATGGCTGTAGACAACGCGACAATTTTGGATAAAGTGCGACTTAAGGGCACTGACGATTATCAACAGCGTGTGCCGAGCGCCACGCAAACCGGTGTAGCCAACACCGCGCGATACCTGTTCGACCCCATGAATCGTCAGTATTTGAATGATTGTGTTTGGAGCATGGTCAACCGCATTGGCCTTACCGTGATGGCGCAGAACGAACCTTTCAAGAACATGTTGTCGGTATTCAAGAAAGAGAATCTCTACTGGGGGTCGACTGTACAGGAGATCGCAGTCAAGTGGATTAAGGCGCACGGGTACAAGGACGATGCCGAAGACCTGCTGAAGATGCACCGCCCCGAAGCCGCCGTATGGTTCTATGAAATGAATCGCAAAGACCAGTACCCTATTTCGTGGACTGACGACGAACTGCGTCAGGCGTTCGTGGACGACTTCGGACTGAACCGCTTCATCGCGCAGATTATGGAAACGCCGCGCAACAGTGATGAATATGATGAGATGAACATCATGCTCGCCCTGATCAACCATTACGAGCAAAATCTTGGCTTTTATAAGGTGCATCTCGATGCGGCACCAAACGACGAAGCGTCGGCCAAGACTTTGCTCAAGGCGTTGCGTGCGACCGCCGGGCGCATGCGTTTTCCGAGCACCCAGTACAATGCGCTCAACATAAACGACATTCCGGCATACGCTAATCCGCAGCAGATGGTGCTGCTTATAGAGCCGGAATATCTCGCATCGCTTGACGTCGATGCGCTGTCAGCGGTGTTCCAGCTGGATAGGGCCGACGTACCGTATCGAATTATTCAAGTGCCGACCCTTGGCATTCCCGGCGCGGTGGCGTTGCTTGTATCCACTGACTGGTATCAGGTGCGGGATACGCTGTATGGTACCACGCAGTTCTATAATCCTCAGACGCTCTCGAACACGATGTATCTCAACCACTGGGGTATTTACGGCGTGTCCCCGTTCACACCGTGCGCATTGTTCACGACCGATGTCGGCACAAGCATTAACGTAGTCACGCAAACCGTTACCGGGCTGACCCTGACACCGAATACAGCCAATGTCGCACCGGGCGATGTGGTGCAGCTCGTACCGAAGCTCACCGCAACCGTCACGCCGACCGGAACCCCCATCGAGGTTGCACCGAACGCCGCGACATACAATGTGACAGCATTGCACCCATCTACTTCCAGTGCTAATCCAATTAACTTGAATGTCAACACGTTTGTCGATAATGAAGCCCGATTGCATGTGCAACGCGACAATTTGAAGACTGATGATATTATCAATGTAGAAGCACTTGCCACCTATATCGATCCGAACGGCACGACGAAAACGTACACCGCTTCAAGTCGTTTCACCGTCAAGATACCTACGGCACCAAAATCATCGAGTGGGGTTGAAGGGTCGACCACTGAAAAGTAAAACAGTCTGATAGAATCGGGGATACCGGTGTTGCCGGTATCCCCGATTTTGTATGTGAAAGAGGCATCAAAATGAAATTCTCGCATTTGGACGGCGCAACGTCGTTTCCCGGTGACAGTGCACATGTATACGAACAGTACCGTAATGTTTTCGATTACAATATTTGGACACCAAACACTGTAATTAAACTTTGTCATGTTAATTGGTTCGATGATTACCACGACGTCGTGAAATTCCCCGATGACACCGCACGAAACGCGTGGTTTGACAAACTGGACGGCGAAACCGTCAAGCTCACAACTAATATGTATATTGCACGCGCCGACGCGGACGGCATAAAATTGCCGGTGCCCTACATGACGGCACAACAGTATAATTACATTGTCGTTGACTTTTCGCGTGACATTATCAATACGCCGTATCAGAAAACCGACGTGCAGACACGCTATCATTTTTTCATCTCTTCCGTGCGCGCGGAAGCGCCGAACACGACAACATGCACGCTTACGCGCGACGTGTGGACGGACTATATCAACAGCACCACAATTAACGGCCTACTGTTGTCACGCGGACACGCGCCGTTAACGGAAACGACACCGCAAGAACTGTTGAAAAACCCACGCGCGAATTGCCGTGACTTGACGCTACCCGACGTCGATTATGGCAATGCCGCGTCGAATATCAGGAAAAGCACGCCGTTTAATCTGCAAAACGGTGCAAGATACATTTGTTTGGCCGCAACGTTTTCAACCGAGCAATTGCAAAACATGAGTAACATGCGCGGGTCGAACATCACGGACAGCGACCCGACATACAGCAATAACGATGGCACGGTGACGGATTTCTCATGGGGTGCCGGAAACGTTTACACGTCAAACGTTGTCGGCGCGGGCACATCATACAATTCCATCGATAATCTCACTGCAAGCAACGTAAGCATGTATGCGCTCGAATCGTCCAAAATATCGGGCGATTATTTCGATGTGCTTTTTGCGTATTATCCACATATTATGTCGCAGATTACAGCGGTTTTCGTCGCCACCGCAAACATGATGCGACTTGGTAACGCTATCATCGTGAATGGCGTCGAATGGCATACGGTCAGCGGCGCACGGACAAAACTATCCGATATTGATTTAACTATCGATGATTTCGCATATGCTAGGGAATACGCGCAAATAACGCGACTGTATCTTGCACCCTACGCACACTTGGAAGTATCCGATAATATCGGCAATAAAACCCGTGTGGAAATAGCGGATTGCGGACACCTCTCGGTACAGACAATCACATCTCTCAGCTATCCGATATTGCGGCAAATCGCATGGCTTGACGGAATCGGTAGCGACGGCGATACGGCTATCAGCATTAACGCCATTACCGGGGCTAGCATTACCGCCGACGTGCCGAACGCGGACGTGCTCAAAACACTCATATCGCACGACATACCGACATACGCGCTGCAACGACGCGCAATCGACGCGCACCGCGCCGACGCATACAATCGAGAGGTCGCGCAAACGCGTGAAAACGCCATTGTATCGTACGAGAACGGCGCACGTTCGGCTAACGTTGCATTGAGCAACACTAACCGAAGCAATGCGAACAGTATCGCTAACACGAATCTGACGAACGCGCTTAATTCCACCGTCACGGCCAATTCCAATAATGCGTCTAACGCAATCTACAAAAACAACGTAACACAGCAAAATTTGCTGCTTAGTGCATCTAACAACAAAATCGACGAAATGAATACGGCTAGCTTAGATTTGACAACGCAACTCGTAAACACGGAAATCACGGCGAGTGCGATTGGCACCGTCACGGCGGCAATAGGTGCGATAGGCACGGCGGCAACCGGCATAGCGGTGACGGCGGCTTCGGGCGGCGCGGCGGCACCAATGGTGGCGGCGGGACTCGGCGCAGCCGGAAGCATAGGTTTGTCAGGCGCGAGTTTCGCCACCGGCGCATCCAAGACGGCGGCGGAAGCCGCTTACAAGCAAGCGTACAATGATGCAGCGGCGTTCGCTTCGAAAAAATACAATGGTCAGGCGAACAGCGTCAGTATTGCAATGGCGGGCACGCAGAACATTCAAGCCACGACGCTTAACACCAACAACACGAACGCAAGCAATGCCACTAACAGCAGCGTTGCGGCCAACAATGCGAACACATCGAATGCGAACGCGTCGGCGTCACGCAATCAGAGCGTGGATAATGCGAAACGTGTCATGATGAACACGCGCTCAAACACGAATGCCGCATGGCGCGACTTGCTCAACCATGCCGCGCAGCCCGTTGGCGCGTATGGCGGCGACAATTTCAGGCAGGCCACGGGGCTTGACACCATGACCGTGAAAATAGTCACCGAAGATAACGGCGCGATAGCGGCGGCGGGCGATTACATGTTACGCTATGGTATCGCAAGCAACAAACTTTATAATCAGCCGATTCTAACGCCTTGCAAGCATTTCACGTATTGGCAAGCCGCCGACATATGGACGCTTTGCCCGCTTGCGCAAAACGAACAATTGCAGACAATCAGGGATATTTTCAGCAACGGTGTTACAATATGGAACAGACCCGATGAAGTCGGCGGCGACTTCGCACACGACAATCTATAAGGTGGAAAAGTATGGGACGTAAACGCACGCATAAAAGGTCGTTGGCCCGTGCGGAATTGGGCGAACGTGGCGCGCCGATGTGGCAGCAGTCCGAAGCGCTCAATTCTCAAGCGTATTCGATGGCGTATTCGCAAATGCTCAATATTGCGCTGTCAAGGTTTAAGTGGTTGAATCTGCCGAAAACATGCAACGCATGGTTTTTGGAATACAATTTATTGTATTTCGGTTACGCCACAATCGCGTTTCCGCATAGCAAGCCGGGTGTGTTTTTCAGCACGCAAGCGGTGACTACATCGAATTTCAATGTGTATTACAAACCGAAGAAATGGGATAGTTACGGCATTAACGGTTGGCGTTTTCCGGTGAACAACTCGAATGGTGTTTTCATTTACGCTAACCGCGCGCGCACGCCACTCATTCCGACTATTGAATTTTTCGCGCATGAAATAGAAGATTTGTACATGACGCGGCGACAGAACCGTTTCAATCAGAAAACGCCGTTCATACTGGAAGTTCCAGCCGGACAGCAGACGGCGGGCGTCAACGTTATCAAGCAAATCTCAGGCGGTGAAATGGCTATCATGGCGACGCCCGGCTTCACCGATTCCATGAAAGCCAACGTGCTGAAAACCAACGTCGAATATATCGGCATGGAATTGCAGAACGACATTCAAAACACTTGGAACGCGTTCTATCAGGCACTTGGCATTAAAAACCTTCCGCTGAAAATGGAACGACAAACCGCCGACGAAATAAACGACTACGGGGAGCCAACCGACCTACGCGCGCTCAGCGAATTGGAGGAACGACGTGCCGCGTGCGACATACTCAACACAAGGTTTAGAAAATATCTCAAGAAACCGATACAGGTTGTATGGAACGAAGACAATGTTTCCCGCAACTACGCTTACTTGACGGACGTTGAAAGAATGAACGACAATGACAATACAGAATGACATAAACCATTATCAACCGTGTGAATCGCGCGACGATTTTCACGGCGTGATGACATACACTTTTGGCGAGTTGCTTGACGTACCGGGCGGTGTTGACTGGAATAATGCCGCCTGGTCATGGCGGGACATTGCCTATGATGACACGCAATACACGCGTTGCTGCGAAAAAATTGAAAATCGTTTCTATGATCGTGAATTAGGCGTTATGCCACCGTCAAGATGGCGACGGCACTTTATGCGACTAATACAGGAAATCATGCCGACGCTGCGCCCGCTTTATGCGCTTGTAAGCAATAATCCCGACATAATGCTTAGTGATAGCGACATATGGCACAAGATGCGAACTGTCTACAGTGATTTCCCCGCTACACAATTAGCCGAAAACCAAGACTATGCGAGCAACGCGACGGACAACCAATACGAGACAATCGCCAACGGTGATTTCATGGATAAAATCAATCGCATACGAAATGGCGAATATGTCGATATTGACGTATTGTTGCTTGAACATCTTGAAACATGTTTCAGCCCGTTATGGACGGTAAACATAAACAACTATTGAAAGGATAATGCACATGTTTCCATTACTGCCGTTTTTCTCGGTATGGCCGTACACGCCCGCCATACCCGCGTTTTATTGGAACGCTAAAAGTCAAGAGGAAATAATAAAGCACATTGCATGTGAAATCGACCACATAATAGCATATCTTGACGAAATCGTAACCGACATAAACAAAACGTTGAACGACTATGATACAAGAATAAAAAACATTGAAGCGCACATAAACGACTACGGAGCGGCCATAGCGCAACTGCAAGAACAAATCGACCACATAGGAGACACACAGCTAATATGGAACGTTACTAAAGGCGAATACACTGACAGTAAAACTGCGCTACGTGACTTATACCGCGAACTAGCGGTGTACGGCGCACGAGTCACGCAAATAGCCGATATTAATACCGGCAAACTAGCCGAGCACCGAACGGACGAAACGTCCGCAATCGGCAACCTTACCATATTCGATGACGCCACGCCACGCGTCACTAACCCGACCACCGGCGAACAATACCCGCCGTTAGCATGAAAGGATAATCATGGCGTCAGAAACACCGTTCTATCATCTGCCACTATACGAAACAGGCGACCTAGCCGACCTACGCGACGGATATAACGCAGCAATGCGCCTCTTAGACCGCGTAATACATCAACTAAAAGTACAGGAAGAAATAAATCATCCAACAAACCTCAGAAAGGACAGCTAACATGACTGACTACACAACTAACTTCAATCTAGAAAAATATCAAACCGGCGACGCGGCCAACCTTAACGACCAATACAACGCGTCAATGGATATTATCGACGATAATCTATACAAAATCAACACTAACGCAAACACTGCGGGCGGTAAAGCAACGCAAGCACTAGAAACAGCACAAAACAACAAAAAAAATCTAACAGCGTTAGGCATAACCGACACCGCAACCGCAACGCAACTCAAAAACAAAATAGACAACACAGCCGAAACAGCACAAAACAACAAATCAAACCTAAACGCGCTAGGCGTCACCGACACCACAACAGCAGCCAACCTCAAAAATAAA
>OGET01000808.1_pt1 | contig 10235 bp, 7 predicted proteins | sample 1570771 | NCBI WGS metagenome assembly OGET01 (sample SAMEA2582032, study PRJEB24529) | metagenome | biome: Human gut stool | place: China | collected 2011 | reverse complement strand
ACAAGACATAGCTTTAGCAAAAGCAATAGAAACTGCCAAATAGGACTTTATAGATAGGTGCTGCTTCTTTCTTAGATTGTATCCAGTCTTTAATTTCATAATATATTTTAGGCTTGTTAAAAGCCGGCGGTAATCGCTTACACCATAAGACAAGCCACAAAATACTGCATATATTACCAAAGAGAAAGAATAGAAATAGTCCGAAATCCTCTAATGAATATACTTTCAATATATAAATATAATAGAGTAGCTGAGTAAACGCCCCTACGAAGTTGACCCATAGATAAATGAGATAAGATTTAAGCAAAAGCACTAATATAATTTTAATATATTTGAGTTTACTCATTAGCTCTCTCCTATCTAATAGTATACAAGCTTAAAAAGCAAAGTTTTTTATTGAGTCAACAGTTTAACCCATTCCATATACCAAGGGATAAATACTGAGCTATTTTCGAGTCTCTCCTTATATGACCCTTTCTCTCGCCATTGTGGTTCTTTTCGTAATCTTGCCGCATCATCAAATCCCACATATTCAATCATATCTCTTAGCTGTTTATGTGTATAAGACGTTTTACTTTCATCATAATTAATGCGATAACTGTAATAGTATACAGAATCTTTCATAACATGACGAAGATAGGATTCATGATTGGGCTTATAGGCATCAACTAAAGAGCCAGGAATTCCGTTATTCCACACTACGGCGTACTGTGTAGGCGTCTCCAAATCATTATATTTATGTAAATAATATATTATTGGAACCTTAATCAGCATGTTATCTGTCTCTTTACTCCTGATTGCGCTACGTATTACCCGTATTTTAACTCCTGTATCCTCATAGGTTCTCACCTCATATCTCTCATTCTCTACGGCTTCACTAACTAACTTAGCCATCTTAGGAATGCGATAGTTAAAGTTTCCCCAATGCTCAATCTGACTGTAATTATCTAATCCAGCTAAGGATTCTATGGATGGAATAATATAATTACTCATCACCACTTCAGGCGCTTTATCTTGATATGGATCTTCCCTATTTACCCAACCACCATAAGTAATGCCATAGGCAGTTTTTGTATCATTCGGTGTGAATTCCGTATACATCACACGAGCATTGTTCGACATAAATTTCCAAGATGTATTCCATAAACCTGGATACATATATTTTCCTTTACTTTCAGTATATGTATCAAGTGCTTTGCCATGCGGTGGACCTACCACTAAAAACGCACTCAAGTTTCTAACAGCAAAAAAAGGACCTTCTTTTCCAGACGGAGATTCTACAACATCACCACGAAAGCTGATATTTGGCACGGATATTCTGATATTCTTATCCCCTTCATGAATCAATACAACCGTTGACTGAGAATAATTTGCTAACTCCAAAGCCTTAGCAAAACCAGGATGTTCCAAATTTAACTTATCAAACGTAGATGGCGGATTTGTAGGATTCGATTTTACAAATTGACTGTATGACTCTGCCTCATGCTCCGCAACCTTATTAATATGCCGATAATTCTCATACGCATTAGCAGGAATGCTTGCATCGGCCCCGGGCACAGGTGCTTGCCCTTTTGGCACTTCGATCTGTACAGCGCTTACATTCATGGTGAAAGTAGCTATCGTCGTCATCAGTAGTAAACTTTTACGTAACATAAAACCCTCTCTCAAATTATAAAATAAATAAACACAGTCTCATTAGCATAAGTATACTATGCAAACAAGACTGTGCCTATTATTAATAATTTTATAATTCAGCATATATAAGTTTTTGTATATATTTAGTATTTATAAGGTTTATCTCAATTTGACGATATATATCTTTATCCCTATAATATAAGTAGATAGTCAGACGAGTCGCAACGTCAGGCTCATCTCTGAAAACAAAAAAGCTTGAGAAATGGCCTTTCAGTTATCGAATCATCTAAGATAACGAAGGGCTATTTGTCTTTTCCAAGACAAATAAGCGCTATTAAAGCTCCAAAGGCAATGACAACAGCCATTACTTGTAAAAGGAGCATGATTATTTCATAATCACTCATAGGCTTATCCCTCCCTTCGATGACGAAGAGAGGCCCAACCTCGTCTAACTATCCTAAGTCTATTATAGAACGAACTAATATACGATACAATAAGGAATGAATAATAGGAATATATAGATAAATGCAGCAAAGACCGTACCAAAAGGTACGGTCTTTTGCTTATTTCTTTGTCTTTATTTCTGTTTTACGCCTTAACTCTTTAGCATTTTTAAAGTCTAAGTATTCCATCATATTACGTAACTCTATATGCTTGTATTTAGCTTTATCATCTTTATATGTCAATACCATAACATAGGAGTATTCATCATCTTGTATCAAATGGAGTATACGTGATAGCTTACCAGGATTGTATTGATCCATGATATAGGTAGGAACACCATTATTCAACACCATCGCAGATTGGATTGGTACATTTTGTAACAATAATTTAGAGGATCTATAAATAATATCGTTAAAAACACGTTTAGGATATGCAACCATTGGATGATCCTTACTATGTATAGGACCTCTTGTTACAACCAACCTCATGTCTGGTCCTACATATACACGACCTTCTATATGTGGACCACCCTTTGTTTCTGATTGTAACTGCATCCCCTTAGGCAAACGATAGGTTATATTCCCCCATGTAACAGCATCACTTGTACGATCTACATCATCTATTGGCTGTAGTGATGGTATTACAAAATTAGCCATTGTACTCTCTACCTTAGTAGTAATTGGGTGATTTATATGGCCAAGCGCTGCCACATAATTGTGGTTTGGTTGTTTATCAAACGTAACAGCAGCCAACATTAAAGGCGTATTCTCACCATAATATTTATCTGTTATACTCCAATACCCTTTCGTAATACCAGGATAATTAAACGCACCCTTTTGTTTAGCCGATTTATAAGCTGCATCATCACAAAGCTTTCACTAGAACTAACAAGCCCAGTAATAGCACTGTTTTCACCGGCAAAAGAAGCTATCCCATCCTTCTTATGAGATTCCTTATAAAAACTTCCAGTAACACCAATAGGCACAGTCATTTTAGCCCGATGCTCACCTTCGTGCAGCAAGATAACCGTAGATTCATGAGAAGATATATCCATAGATTTATCATGTGCTTTCTTCCATCGTTCTGCTTCTTCGATACTTCTTTTATTCTCCTCTACCTGTTTATCTAACATTTCATATATGTGCTTGCGCGCTAAAATAATTGCACTCGCATTAGCATTCAGAGCTTCACCGTAACGATAGTTCTGATATGCAGTATCCGGAATACTAGCGTCGGCCCCTGGTACAGGCGGCTGTCCTTCAGGCACAGTATATCGCGCCGCATCAATAGGCATAGTGAAAGCAAGTGCTATAGCCAAACCCAACAAAGTACTTTTTAGTTTCATACAACACCTCTCAAACAATAATAGGCACGTTCTCTCATTAGTATAAGTATACTATATCCTCGAGAACGTGCCTATGTATGGTCCAAGCGTAAAGCTTAGCTATTATATAACTTATGTGACTATTATAAATACTACAATTACTGTAATTTTTGTAACGCTGCTTTAATTTCTTTTACTTCAGCGCGTAGTTCGTCGTTGTCTGCGCGCAGTGATGCATTGTCAGCTTGCAGGTCTTTGATTTGTTTTGCCATTTCAAAGCGGCTTGTTTTAAGTGTCGGATCTTGTTCGCCCACTTTGAAAGAAGCACCGATGTTAAACATGCTTTCACCACCAACGGTAACGCCAGCGTGAACCATGGAGTTTTCGTTTGGCTGATAGGACGCACCGATAGCGCCAGCAGTGGAGTGTTTATAGTGCCCCAAGCTAGTCGCAAAGGACCATTTATCGTTTGGATTGTAGTCCAAATAGTGCAAGCCCGCTAGTGCCGCAGAGGCAGCGCCCACCTTGGAGACTTGACGATCCGTGTAGGACTTGGCATTGTTGAGCACCTTGTCACCAATGTTAACCGTGTTATTTTCGAGCGTAGAAATGCGATTCGTATTATTGTCCACCTGCGTTTTCACTTCGTGCAACTGACTGCCGTTGATAGCGTCCGTAGACGTCTTAGAAACCTCGCCCTTGGACACATTTACGATTTTATTATTCCCATTATCTAGGCCTTTGTTAGTAAGAGACACCGTTTTCTCATTATCATGGTCCCCATCAGTAGTCGTGATGGTCACCCCTTTATAACCATAATTCGTGTTGTATTCAATGCTCTCGTCATTATCAAAGTGCACAATCTTCGTGCCATCTGTACTGAGCTCAGACTTATCACCACTTTGAATATTGGTCATGGTGAAAGTTTTAGGTTCCATCTGTGCCGTATATTTATTATCTTTTCGATCAAGAATAGCCAAGCCATAGTCCTCCACCCAGACAAGCTCATGCGTGCCATTATACATATCAAAGTGACCAGCTCCAATATGAGCATGACGATCATCAGGATGGCCCGCATTTGCTTCTACCGTATCACTAATAGATATACCATCAGATTCAATGCGAATACCGTGGTTAATATCCCCACCAGTACCTATAAACGTGCCCTGATATGTAGGATAATTCGTCGTAGAAATCTCATAATTCGTAGAACCATCCGCATTCGTACTCCTATTAACTAACAAATTCTCACTATTCGTGGAAACAGTAGAATCTGCATGGACCGTTAAACCATTTGCACACAATACAGACATAATACCTGCTAATACTAACAACTTCTTATTCATGATTACTCCCCTGAATTCATAGTAAAATCTTAGCCATACAATCCCTTATAGTATGGTCTAACGAAATATACATATACAAACACCAATAGTACATAAATTTTCACAATATACTACAATTATAAGCTTAGCTTATTTTTATTTCAATGATTAACTTTGATAAACTTTCATTATTTATTCATTTTGTCAATAAAAAGACGCTCCCCTAAAAGAGCGTCTTTTTATTACCTTACATATACTTACATATATAGACAAATCATATGTGTATGGAAAAATTCTTTATATTCACCAATAGTGGAGAATTTCCCTTTATTTTCTTGTATAACAGACTCAAAATCAGGCTTCGTCACGACTACGACAGGTTGACTACTAGCTGCTGTAAGTTTTGTTTCAGTTATTGATGACTGAGTTCCGTTCCAGAGGCTGTTACATTTACTTTCATAGTAAGCCCAACAAACTTGTGTATAGGCATGTGTAATATAGGCTTTATCATAGTACGCTTGCGCTGAATCTAGATGACCAAGGGCTTCGTCGATTTGAGCCATCGTATAGAAAGCAAAAGTAGACCAACTATAATCACTTGGTACAGGCTCACGCCAATGTCTTGACCTCTCAAAGCTGGTATGTAAATCCTGCTTGATTCGTTCTGCCACCTCTCTGTCTCCCATGTACATAGCGAGCACAGCCATATACTTAGCACATAAGCATTCTGCGTAATAGTCTTGGAAATTTCGTTTACCATACATAGACCATAATCGGAGCAATTCATTCCATAGATTTCGGTCTAATTGATCTAGGTAGAAACGATGAATGGATTTCAAAAGAACTAAGAAATATACAATATCATTACTATTGAGTTTAGTTTCTATGTCTAGCAAGTTGTGTATTTGCCCATATGCCTTAAAAGGCATCTTGAAATACGGATGATCAATAGACTGAATACGCTGTTCAAAGCTTTCACGATCACCTATTGCAATATCATGATGCAATAATAAGTACTGCAAGCATTCAAGATTAAAGACATTGTCCTGACAGCTTACATCACAAATATAGTTATTGAAATACGGCTCATGAACCAACGGCGTTTGTTCCTGCGCGGCAATGAGTTCTTCCAATAGATTTCGATAGGTATCATTGCCGATGAAAGCATGTCCTAACATGCGATACCATTTAGATAGGCGAGATACTCTCTGCACATATTCAGCCTGCCAAGAGTCAGAAGATTCGATATCTACCTCACCGATAGCTGCGTCCAAAGCATCGACGATAGAAAGTAATACTTCATAATTCTGGTATCGTCGAACAGCCTCATAACAACCATCTAGAAGGCAATATATACGTTCTAATACCGTTAACTGAGCACCTTTATGAGACAATAGATCTACACCGATATTCTCAGCATTAGTTATATTATCAGGATAATCATCATCTTCTTTAACGCCTATGTGTATAAGCATTTTCTTTGCATGGCTCGTATAAGGCACCAAGAAATCAAAATACGCTCTAGCTTTATCAAAACCAGGATATAAATCGACGCGTAGCTTTTCTTGAGATAGTTCTCTAATAAGATCATCCGCCAAAGGACTCAGTATACGATGCCTTACGTAACCAAGTACACCTTCATTTCCTTCTTCCCAGTAGTCTATCCCCTCACTGAATCTATCATATAGATTATATATATAATCATGTAACAAGCTATCAGTCCAATCGTTGCTTTCATCATATACAGAAATGATGGCATCATTGGTCAAATTCCTATAAAACCGATGAACAGGTTCACAAACTTTGCGGAAAAATGGATCTTTGGACAATGTATCTAGCTGTTCAGATTCTGTCTGACCATGCATGGCCTGTACCATATAAGCTCCTAGTACATCAGCAATCAGCAGAAACTCAGACCGGTTCGATTCATCCATAGAATATGTATTATCTAAGGCTTGAACTGCAATCGACTCAGGTAAATAATATCTATCAACGCGATTTATTGCTTGATGAATGGTATAACACCGCAAAGGAGTGGTAATACGCTGTGCGCCTGCTGCCATTCCAAAAATGCCGCTCCTACCATATAAAGACTCTATTAAATATCCCACCATATGGTCAGATAAGTAAAGAAGCCCATTTATATCACCATAATTGCGTTGGAATAGTAAATCCCGTCCACGCTCGCTCTTGTACAAGACATGGACATTGTAACTCCCTCTTCTCTTGGTTGAAAGTAGCTCTTCACCTTTATAGGTACCATCTAGCATAAACTCAGGCAAAGCCTTTACGAACTCATCTCGTAATTCGTTATACGGTTTACCATGTTCTGCACAAAGAGCCGCCACAAAGGAGCGAATTCGTTCATGCTCTAACTCAATCTCAGGACCATTATCTGTAATATCATCGCCCTCTTCAAAAGGCAAAATATCATCCGTACTATACTCCAAAGCATTTATGAACGTAATCCCTTCCTTGCCCTCTACAAGAGGGAACAATGATGGTCGAATTTCATCGAATATGCCTGTTGTCGTAATTGTTACATTATACATACAACATCCTTTTACTATAAAACTATGTATACACTAAGAACGATACGTAATCTATAGCTATTGTAACATTAAAACTTGCTAGTAATATAGGAACTATAATAATATAGGCATATAATAAGGGATTTACCCCATCCATTGGGGTAAATCCCTTATTTATTCGTGTATTAAATTATCAATTATCCAAAATAGATTAAATTGTAATCCAAGCCTATTACTGACTAATCTAATAGCTATCTAGTTCATCAATGCCTATTTAACATAAATTAGTGAATAATCCAGATAGCAATTGTACTTGTAATGAAAGAATAATTAATCACTTAACTGCCCCAGTACCATCGCCCCGCCCATTCTAGTGAACATATTAGGTCGATGATAGTGAAAGTCCGTATCTAATTGTATTTCTAGGATTTTTGTATATGACTCGGTAAATATTGCTTCATAAGACGCTCTAGAGAATGCTCCACAGCTTTGTAATATGCTCATATCACGTCGTAATTTATAGAGGTTACCTTCTGGTGTCACGTATAGTAGTGGTTTTCTATCCCTATCATCAACCAACAACTGTAATACATCGAGTACTAACTTTAACTTACAATGACGGACGTAAAGAACGTAATATAATCCACTATCATCCGAGGAAAAGGAATGATGAACCTTGTCATAAGGCACATCAAGAAAAGCGAGATACTGCTGCATTGTACGCCCTTCCACCTGATGATTGATGGCGGGAACGAAGAGAATATGATCTGCTCCCAAATGATTAGACATCTGACCAAAGACCTCTAGATTGCTACGGTCACAATGACGTGCTCGAACTTGACGATACTCATCTGCTATGGACTGAGACACATATACCTCATCTGTACGTTGCGAACCATCTAATAACATCTGTCCATACGTTTCTATATGCTCAACTTGAAACGAGCCTAATGTAACATGTCCAGTAATTCGATTGTTCTCATAATTCCAGATTTTAGCCTCCCCCTTTAAAGAAATAAACAAGACCTGTTGAGCACCATATTGCTGCACATACCACGCCGCTACCGCTTGCAAGTCCTCTAATCTATCGGGATTCCAACAGATGAGCTCCATACCAAAAGACTCATCATCGACTAGCCCATGAATATGATGACGACTCCAATCACGGCCTGTTGTGTAGGAATAAGGCAATCCCAACACCGCTTGATTGTTAGCACCTAATCGACATATCTTTTGACTATTAATAGCTAAATGATTGGTTCGCTCCTCCGTATCAGCCCCTTGCTTTACGCACTGGCTAGGCACAACTATCATGAGTTGCTTACCTATATATGACTGAACAACACTATTAAGCTGAGGTCTAACTAAGACGTCCATATATGCCACCTCACTCAACAACAAACTAGGATAAACGATAACTCTACACCTATACTATAACAAGAGAGATGGGGCAAATGTTACGCATGTAAAATCCGAAATTTTAATTTTAATATAAAAATACCGCTTAGCCTTTAAGCTAAGCGGTATAAAACTTTATAGAAAAAGCATAAGTAAATTTTAAAACAACTTTACTTTAAAATAATCCAGGTACAACAAGTTCACCTGTAACTTTATTGTACTCTAACGACTCGAGGAAGGTTCTCTAAGAATTTCTGTGAATTAGAAATTTAATCAATACCATAACCTTAAGTTTAAAAGGTATATATTTTCGTGGAATGACTCTACACGAACTTATCAATAACGTTAACTATATTTTTATTTTGTTTTACTATAATTCCATGTAGAATCAATATTTAATTAAAATACTGTTTGCTCATATTCTAAAGTAAAATCCTTCTGAAGATCACTAATAGTGTTTGCTATCCGATCCGTTCTAGACTCTATTTCAGCTTGAGCCCACGAGCTATGACTATTCCCTAGCTCATTAACAACTTTAATCTTAGATTTCGCATACTCTTTTCGCTTTTCTATAAAGAAATTATTACTTGCACGAATATTGAGTTTAGATTCAAGAGGGATTTTATTGCCTATCATTTCTATATAGTTCTCTATACTACTATTAAAATATTGAGAGTCATACTTCTTAGGAAAAATATGCTCGATATGCCATTTTTCTGGCAAAAGTTCATCTTGCTTACGATAAACTAATAACTTTAAAATTAATGAAACTGCATTGTTAGGTAAGTCCTTATAACGGGCTTTTACATCAGACATATTAACTTTAAATTCAAACTTAGGTTTTGCGTCATGAATAATACTTGAATTTAACTTCAATATAGCTGGCTTAATCGCATTAGCTGTTGGTGTTAGTATATAAGGCATTATTGCATCTACCGATAGTTTTTTCAAAAATACTTTGAATTTATTAACAAAATCTATATCCTTATGATATTTCAAATAGAAAATTACAACTGGATATTTCCAAAAATCATTAGGATATGAACGTAATACATCTATAAATTTTTTTATCTCTTTATTATTAGCCCATACAATAGATTGATTAGGCCCCTTTAAGGCAGACCAAAACTCACCGATCAATTTAAGTTCATCCATAATAACTGGCGACTTAATAGCCTTAAACTTATTCTGTCCTAAATACTTCCTTAAACCAGGTGTAGTTGTCTTTTTATCATCATCTTTAGCTCTTAAGTAAAACATATAATAATAGAATAGATTTTGAATATTTTCTCCCCCTTGATCAGCTAACTCAATTAAATTTTGCCAATTAGTGATAAAATGACTTCTCGCTTGACTAGGTAAATTATTATACATTTGCGCCTTAAAAATATCTACATCAGAAAGAGCTAAACCTCGGTCATTCAGTGTAGAAAATATCGTTAATGCTGTATCTTGAGAGTTTGCTTTTATTGGCAATAATATACATCCATCTAATAATGCCACTATAAAGTTGAAAATTTTGAAAGGCTCTTGCGTAGACTTACCTTCTATTTTTTGTAAAAAATAATTATAATTCTT
>OGET01000804.1_pt1 | contig 10285 bp, 5 predicted proteins | sample 1570771 | NCBI WGS metagenome assembly OGET01 (sample SAMEA2582032, study PRJEB24529) | metagenome | biome: Human gut stool | place: China | collected 2011 | reverse complement strand
TTCACGTTCTTATTGCACACAAAGGATAACCGACTACCCTTCTGGCCAATGAAGTAATGGTGAAGTTGAACGGTACTACCAAACGATGCGATACAGTACTTTACCGGAGGGATTTATCAGCCCGGATGATTGTAGAATATAAAGCACCACACATTGAAATAACGCAAGCTGTTTTCGATCAGATCACCCGATATAATATGGTACTGAAAGTAGATTACCTGATTGTCAGCAACGGAATGCAACATTATTGCTGCCGTATGGATTATGAACATCAGAGCTATACGTTCCTCCAGGATATTCCTGATTACCATTCTTTATAAAATAATCCGCTGTTTTCGCCTTAAAAAAACAGCCTTACCGACAAGAATAAAATAGCGTCACTATCCCCTCAAGATAGTGACGCTATTTGCCTACTATGGTGACGCTATCCCGAACAGATAGCGTCACTATACCAACGACCCTTCCAGACAGTCTTCAAACAGCTTTTTACTTCTGCGTTGCAGCATCTTTCCCGCCACCATCATCTGCTTTCTTTTTACTGAATCGCTCTTGCAATTTCTGCATCAATTCGTAAAAATTAGGAATATAAATAGTAGCCAATAAAGTATTCATAGCCATACCGAACACAACAGCGGCTCCCAATGCTATACGACTTTGCGCACCTGCGCCGGTAGCGAACAACAACGGCATTACTCCTAGTACAAAAGCAAAAGATGTCATCAGGATCGGACGCAAGCGGACATGTCCCGCTTCAAAAGCAGCTTCCCGAATCGAATTACCTTCGGCACGGAAATCACGGGCAAATTCCACAATCAAAATACCGTTCTTTGCCGAAAGCGCAACAAGCAGAATGATACCGATTTGCGTATAAATACTGACCGGAGTTCCCATAATCAGACAGCCAATCATAGCACCCAATAATGCGACCGGCAATCCGATAACGGCTGCCACCGGGCTGGTCCAACTCTCATACTGTGCAGCAAGTACCAGGAAAGCAACAATTAGAGCCATCACGAGTACAATAGTAGTTGTATTTCCTGCCTGTGTTTCCTGATAAGCCACAGAAGTCCATTCATATCCAAACTCATCTCCCAGCTGTTCCTTAAATAATGCTTCCACTTCCTGTATGGCCTGCCCGGTGCTACTTCCCGGAGCAACATTACAAGTCAGAGAAGCAGTCGAATACATATTATAACGGTTTATTTGATCTTGTCCTAACTGTTCCTCCACTTTGGTGAAAGAAGAAAAAGGTACCATCTCTCCTGCCGTATTCGGCACACTTAGTTTCAAGACATCATCAATCACGCGCTGTGCCTGATCCCGTGCCTCAATCTTCACTTGATAGATACGTCCGAATTCAACAAAATCATTCACATAAGCCGCTCCCATATAATAGCCCAATGTAGAGAACACATCATTCAAGGCAATCCCCATAAACTGCACTTTATCACGATCAATATTCAAGAAATACTGCGGAACATTTGCCTGATACTGACTGGACACAGATCCTAAAGCCGGTTTAGAATGATAAGAAGCAAGCAACGCATTGATAGCTTGTTGCATTTCCGTCGGCCCCAGGTTACGCCGGTCTTCCAACTGAAGTTGCAAACCGCCGGAAGCACCCAGTCCCGGAATAGCCGGAGGAACCATCGCAAATACTTCCGCAGCCTGAATAGTCATATACGCTTCACCATTAAAACGGTTGACTACGGCAGCAGCCGTATGCTCCTTCCCTTTTCTTTCATCCCAGTTTTTCAGTACCACAAAATAAGTTGCCGAGTTACTCTGTTCGCCACCACCCATGATAGAAAAGCCGGAAATACCAATATAATTCTTTACTTCCGGATAAGAATCCAGAATACCGTTTATCTTTTCTCCCACTGCTTGCGTACGCTCAAGGCTGGCGGCAGGCGGAAGTTGAACAACAGCAATAAAATATCCGTCATCCTCGTCCGGAATGAAAGTAGACGGCCAATGCATAAAGAGCAATACAGCAATAACAGTCAAGACACCGTAGGAAACAAGAGCCATTCCGGGACGTTGAAGCAACCATTTGACAATCTTGTCATACACTCCTTGCGTCTTGTCGTATGCCTTATTGAAACCTTTGTATATAAAGAAGTTAGAAGGTTTGCTCTTTTCAAGAAACAACGCACAGAGTGCAGGGGTCAATGTCAACGAATTGAAACCGCTCAACACGGTAGAAGCAGCAATGGTCAATGCAAACTGCTTATACAACTGCCCTGAAATTCCGCTAATCATCATCGTAGGAATAAACACAGCCAGCAATACAAGCACTACCCCGACAATCGGGCCTGTAATCTCTCCCATCGCTTTCGTCACCGCTTCGCGGGGGGAGTACTGCCCGGTTTCCAGTAACCTCGAAGCATTCTCCACCACCACTATCGCGTCATCCACCACAATGGCAACTGCCAGAATCAGCCCGAACAACGTCAATGTATTGATAGAAAAACCAAATGCCGCCATCACGGCAAATGTACCAATCAACGATACCGGGATGGTAATACAAGGAATAATCACAGCCCTCCAATTCTGCAGGAACAGGAAAATAACGAGAATCACCAGCAAAGTCGTTTCAAAGAATGTGACCATCACTTCATCAATAGAAGCATGGATCACATCGGTTGTATCCAAAGTGACATTATACGAAACTCCTTTCGGGAAACTTGCCGCCAATTCCTCCATTTTGGCCTTCACTCCTTTGGAGACATCCAGCGAATTGGAACCCGGTTGCTGGTAAATAGCAATAGCAGCCGTAGGTTTTCCATTCAATCGTGACACTACGCTATATGACGCAGAACCCAAATCGATGCGTGCAATATCCTTCAGGCGAAGCATCGCTCCGTTCTGTTCGCGGCGGATAATAATATCGCCGAACTGTTCTGGAGATTTCAATCGTCCCTGGACATTCAATGTATACTGAAAAGCATTATTATTATCCTGCCCGATAGGTTGACCGATATATCCGGCAGATACTTCCACATTCTGCGACTGGATAGACTGATAAACCTGTTGCGGTGAAATATTCCGTATACGCATAGCCTCCGGATCGAGCCAGATGCGCATCGAATAGTCCCCTGCTCCCATCACATTCACAGCACCCACTCCGGGCACACGTGTCAGCTGGTCTACTAAATTCAGTTTGGCATAATTAGTCAGATACAGGCTATTGTATACAGAATCCTGCGAAGTCATTGTCAGGAACATCACAATGTTTGAAGACTGTTTCTGCACAGTGACTCCTTGCACAACTACCGGTTCCGGCAGTGATGACTGCGCGATACTTACCCTGTTTTGTACCTGCACAGTTGCCATATCGATGTCCGTACCGACAGCGAATGTAATGGTCAGAGAATACGCTCCCGAAGAGGAAGAATTGGAAGACATATAAAGCATGCCGTCTACACCATTCACCTGCTGTTCGATAGGAATACCCACTGTTTGGGCAACAGTTTCAGCATTTGCCCCGGGATAAACGGCAGAGACCTGCACTGTTGGCGGCGTGATCTCCGGAAATTGCGCCACAGGCAATATATTGAGTGTGACCAGACCGGCTACTACAATAAGCAGGGCAAGGACAGTAGCAAATATCGGTCGGTTGATAAAAAACTTAGAAAACATAATATATAGGTTTAAAAGCAGCCTCTCCACAGCCTTCTCCCAAAGAGAAGGAGCAAGAAAGTTACTTTTGTTAATTAATCGGTTTTAAGTACATCACCTTTATTGATTTCAGTTGTTAGTCAATCAGTTAGCAAAGAGACTTTACTTTTCTCTCTTAGGAAGAGAATCAGGAAGAGGCTTTATCTTCATTCCGTCTCTGACTTTCATCAAAGCCTCTGTGACATACTGTTCTTGCGGAGAAAGTCCTCCCACTACCTGCCGTAAAGTGCCGTCGACCAACTGCCCTATTTCAATATGCCGGTAATGAACTATATTCGAATCATTTACAACATATAAATATTTGCCCAACTGATCGGTCCCGATAGAACCTTCTTTCACCAGCACCGCATTTTTAGCTTCTCCATAAGGTAAAGTAATGCTTACATACAACCCACTCTTCAATATCCCTTTCGGATTATCAAAATTGGCACGAACCGTCAGCGTTCCTGTATTCAAATCTACATTGGGTGAAAGATAGTCGAGGGCAGCCGGATAAGTTTCAGTTCCCTCCTTTCCCAGTTGAACCATTATTTTCTGCGGAAGATTGGCAGGTAATTGTTGGTTATCCATAGCCATCGTCAACCATTGATTATCAGCTACATTGAAGTAAGCATACATCTGATTATCCTTATAAATAGTAGCCAATGTAACCGGCTGCAACGAGCCGCCGACATAACTTCCTACATCCACCGTCGCCTTACTGATAGTGCCATCAAACGGCGCACGAACATAACAATATCCCAAGTTTGTACGGGCGGTACTCAAAGCAGCTTCCGCATTGCTGACAGCTGCAACCCCTTCTGCCACAGACGATTCAGCCTGAAGCACCTGTATCTGACTGACAGCATCACTCTTTACAGCCTCTTTCATACGGCTATAATTATTACGGGCATATTCCAGTTGAGCCTGGGCGGTTTTCAGTTCTGCTTCTGCCTGCTCCACCTTGTCTTTATACAAAGTAGGTTCAATGACAAACAGCAGTTGTCCCTGTTTCACTCGTCCGCCAGGAACATACGAGGTAGACTGCAAGGTTCCGTTCACTCGGGCCACAAGATTCACCGTTTTTTCAGTTGTCAGATAGCCCGGGTAATCTTTCGTCAAAGTAATATCCTCCACTATGGGTTTGGTCACACTAATTTCCGGAGTTGGCATACCTCCCATCGCTCCTGTACTTTTCTTCTCCTTGCAACCCGTCAATATAGGCAGTGCAAGAAAGATATACATCAGTTTTTTCATATCTGTTAGGTTATATATTTTTTGATTGATTTTTTTATTCTCTCCAACCGCCTCCCAAAGCCTTGTAGAGGGCTATTAGTTGCAAAAGTGAACTCCCTTGTGCCTGTACCAGCTGATTCTCGTAAGATAACAGAGAACGTTGCGCATCGAGTACGTTTTGGAAAGGCGAGAGCCCCTGCTTGTACAATTCCAGTGAAAGTTTCAATGTCTCAATCCCTTGATTACGCACTTCCCGCAGGGCTACAATCTGTTTGATTGAATTCCGATAGCCATTCATAGCGTTGTCAGTCTCCTGTACGGCAGTCAAAACCGTCTGGTTAAACTGATTGATCGCTTCATCCAGTTGCGCTTTTGCCAGTCGGGTTGCGTTCACCAACTGTCCTCCGTTGAAAATAGTCCAGCTCAATGACGGAGCGATTTCATAAGTCATACTTTTACTTTTGGTGAGATCCTTCAAATCACGGGCGGCATATCCAAATGATCCTTTCAAGAAAACTTTCGGCAACCAATCCGCTTTTGAGGCTCCCAGCAATGCCGCTTGTGCATTCACGCTCAATTCCGCACCTCGTACATCAGGCCGTCTCAATAACAAATCGACAGGTAGCCCCACTCCGATCGGTTCCATGTAATCGGGCAGTGTTCCGCCGGATTCGAGAACCGGACGAATATCCTGCGGATACATTCCCAATAAAACGGCCAATGTCGTTATATACTGATTGATACCCGCTTCCAGTTGAGGAATGGAGGCTTTCGTATTATACAACACAGACTTAGCCTGTGCCACATCGAGCTTGGCAACAAGTCCGGTATTATAGCGTACTTCCGTGATTTTCAAAACTTCCTCCTGCGAAGCACTGTTTTTCTTCACCACTTCAAGCTCTTGTTGCAACTCCCTTAGATTGATATAAGCCGAGGCTACTTCTGCAGCTAATGAGACCATGACTCCAGTGTATTCTTCCTTGCTGGCGGCAAAATTCTCTTTCTGTGCTTTTACCCGCTTGCGGATACTGCCAAAGATATCCAGCTCCCAACTCATACTTAACGAAGCATCATAATAATGATCCGTTGTTTGAGGCAGCGAACTGGTATTTCCACTTGTTTCCTGACGGGTCCACCCTGCATTCAGTCCGATGGAAGGAAAGAAATTACTACGTTCTATCCAAAGATTGGCACGGGCAGCGGCTATACGGTTGATTGCCATTGCAACGGAATAATTACGATCTACTGCCAGAGCTATCAAAGAGTCCAGTTTGGCGTCTTGGAATGACTTCCACCAATGGTCATCCACCGGAAGTATCTGTTGAAACACTTCCCCGCTCTCTTCCCAATCGTTAGGGAGCGGAGCTTTCAAATAACGGTTTGCAGTCTGTCCAACCGCAGTTACAGTTGAAAGAAACATAAGGAGCGATGTGCCCCACACTCGTATACTCATATCAGTTCAGGTTTTTATGAAATGAAAAGATAACAACTAAAGGGTAAGTTTGTTTACCGGAGTAAAATTGGAGTAAAACTCCCACGCGACGCAATATTATTTTGAAGTATTCGATTTCCCTTTATACGGGCACTTACTAAAACAAAAAAAGCCCCGCATTGCTGCAGGGCTTACTTTATATATCAAAATAGTAACTTTACTTACTACTTCACTGCTTTCTTTATTCAGCAGTTTTTCTTCTGATAGCTCTTTTGGTAGTAGTTGCCGGAGCTTCTTCCACCTTGTGTTCGATTTGCACACCAGCCAATTCCGGGTCAATCATAATACGTCCGCAATATTCACAAACGATTACTTTCTTACGAGAACGGATATCCAGTTGTCTCTGGGGCGGAATCTTGTTAAAGCAACCACCACATGCGTCACGTTGTACATACACAATACCCAATCCGTTACGAGAGTTCTTGCGGATACGTTTGAAAGACTGCAACAGACGTGGTTCAATCTTAGTTTCCAAGTCTTTAGCTTTGTCTCTCAATTTCTCTTCTTCCTGTTTGGTTTCAGAGATAATTTCATCCAGTTCGCTCTTTTTCTGCTCCAGGTCTTTCATCCTTTCGTTAAGAATCTGATCGTTCTTTGTCACTTCAGCCTCTTTTTCTTCTTTATCAGCAGAATATTCTTTGATTCTCTTTTCGCAAAGTTCGATCTCCAATGTCTGGAATTCGATTTCCTTTGTCAAGAAGTCATATTCACGGTTGTTGCGAACATTGTCTTGTTGTGACTTATATTTTTCTACTGAAGCCTTTGCTGTTTCAATTTCTACTCTCTTGCCGGCAATAGCAGATTTCAGTTCATCCACTTCAGCTTTGATCTTGTCGATACGGGTACTCAAACCGGCAATTTCATCTTCAAGGTCTTGCACTTCCAACGGAAGTTCACCTCTCAATGTCTTGATTTCATCAATCTTAGACAACATCGTTTGCAGTTGGAACAGTGTCTTCAGTTTCTGTTCTACCGTCAACTCATTCGGATCTTTTTTTGCTTCTCTAGCCATTTTACTTATAAATATTTTATGGGATTCGTATTTATTTTACTCAATTGGAGTGCAAAATTAGGAAATAAATCCCGGATTATGGAATAAAAAATTTCTTTTGTATATTGTTCGCTTTCGTAATGACCAATCTCTGCCATCAGAATATCACCCTCGTGGCCGAAATAATCATGATATTTGATTTCTCCCGTAATAAAGACATCCGCACCCGTCCGAATTGCCTGTGGAAGCAGGAAAGCTCCGGCACCACCACATAAGGCAACCTTCTGTATTTCTCTCCCCGTCAGTTTGTTATGACGTACACAACCCACTTCAAAGATTTTCTTGATGCGTTTCAGGAACTCTAGTTGCGTTTCCGATTCATCCAATTCACCTACAATTCCCGAACCTGCCTGCAACCAGTCATTCTGCAACGGATACAAGTCAAATGCCGGTTCCTCATAAGGATGTACAGACAATAAAGCCTTTATAACTTCCGCTTTTTTATATATAGGAAGAATGGTTTCAATCCTCACTTCATTTTCATGATGCAGTTCACCGATTGTTCCACAGAAAGGATGCGTTCCCTCTTTTGCCCGGAAAGTTCCCTCTCCTTTCAGATTGTAACTGCATGAATCATAGTCGCCTATATTTCCGCATCCGGCAGCAAACAGTGCTTCGCGTACCGCGTCAGCTTGTGCGTAAGGGACAAACGTCACCAACTTAACCAAGTTATTCTCTTTCGGCTCAAGCACTTTCAAATTCTTCAATCCGATTTTTTCGGCTATCTTATAATTGACTCCACCTTGTGCATTATCCAGATTGGTATGCGCCGAATAGATCACAATATCATTCTTTATTGCTTTCAATATACAGCGTTCCACATAATCCTTGCCCGTAATGGATTTATATCCTTTAAAAATCAGCGGATGATGAGATATGACGAGATTGTAACCCAACGCGATCGCTTCATCCAACACAGCTTCAGTAACGTCAAGACACAACAAAGCCCCTGTTGCTTCCGCTTCTGTCAATCCGATTTGCAGGCCGGCATTATCAAAGCCGTCTTGCAATGGCAGAGGCGCGAATCGTTCAAGGGCGCTTACTATTTGCTTAATTTTCATTATTTGTAGAAAATTTGGTTGCAAATATAATAAATAAAAAAGGAATAATCATACTAAACGATCGTTTTTTAGAGAATTTATCGTTATCCGTTTTCTTGAGACCACCTTTATTACACAAAATCCGGAAACTCAATATGGCGCAGATGGGATTGCTTTTGATAGTGCAGGAAATTTATATGTTGGAAATTTTGGTGATGGGGAGGTATGGAAACTCGTTTTGAATCAAGATGGGTCTCTAAAGGAAAAGAGTCTCTTTGCCAAAAATCCAGAAGAACTCAAAAGCACGGACGGTATGGTGTTTGATGAAAATGGAAATCTCTATATCGCAGATTTCTGTGCAAATGCGATTGTTAAAGTAACAAAGGATGGATATGTTTCACGTCTGGCTCAGAGCCCGGATTGTGATGGGCTGGATGGAGGTCTTGATCAACCTGGGGAGCCGATTATATATGATGGAAAAATTGTAGCATCTTGTTTTGACCTTGTAACAGGACCGGGAAAGGTGAATACAGCACATGAAATGCCGGCAACTTTAGCGGAGGTAGATATTTCGTGAAATATTTGATGGCACATGACTTGGGTACAAGCGGAAATAAAGCAACCCTGTATGATTGTGATGGAGTATTAATAGGCTCCTGCGTGGAGAGTTATGTGGTCAGTTACCCTAAAGATACATGGGCGGAAATAAATCCAATTGATTTGTGGCGGGCAGTTTGTAATTCAACAAAACAGTTGTTAGAAAAAACAGGTATAAAGGCAGAGGATATTGCTGCAGTTAGTTTTTCTGGACAGATGATGGGATGTCTGGTGGTTGATCAGGACGGAGTGCCGCTCAGACCTATGATGATATGGGCTGATACACGCAGTGTCAAGCAGGAACAATTTATGAAGGATGCCATTGGAGAAAAACGTGGTTATCAAATTACTGGACACCGCTTAAGTGCATCATATAGTGCTGCTAAGCTATTATGGATTAAGGAAAATGAACCGCAGATTTATGATAGAGCATATCGTATGCTTCAAGCAAAAGATTACATTATTTATCGACTGACAGGCCAGTTTGTGACAGACTTAAGTGATGCATCAGGAACAAATTTGTTAGATATTGAAAAACAAACCTGGTCGACTGAATTGATCCAGGCATTTCAAATTCGGGCAGAATTACTTCCTGAATTGCATAGTTCTTCCGATATTGCTGGTACAGTCACAAAACAGGCAGCGAAAGAAACTGGATTGATTGAGGGGATGCCGGTTGTAATTGGTGGCGGAGATGGTTCTTGCGCCTGTGTTGGAGCAGGTGTTGTTCGCAAAGGAAAAATTTATAATGTACTAGGGTCGTCATCTTGGATTAGCATGGCATCTGATCATCCTTTCTATGATGATCAGATGAGAACCTTTAACTGGATACATTTGGATCCAAAATTATATACACCATGCGGGACAATGCAGACTGCTGGAATGTCTTATGGCTGGTATCGAGATGCTTTTTGCCAATTAGAGAGAAAAACTGCTCATGAAGAACAGGAAGATTTTTATATGTTGTTAGAGCAGGGAATTAGTAGTTCGCCTCCGGGTGCAAACGGGTTATTGTATTTGCCATATTTATTGGGAGAGCGTTCTCCAAGATGGAATGTGGATGCTAGAGCGGCATTTATAGGAATTGGAATTTCTACTTCAAAGGAGGATATGCTGCGTTCTGTGTTGGAAGGAGTAGGCTATAATCTGAAGGTAATTCTCGAACTTTTAGAACAGATACAGCCCGAACAGACAGAGGCAATACTCAAC
>OGET01000799.1_pt1 | contig 10325 bp, 7 predicted proteins | sample 1570771 | NCBI WGS metagenome assembly OGET01 (sample SAMEA2582032, study PRJEB24529) | metagenome | biome: Human gut stool | place: China | collected 2011 | reverse complement strand
AAGACAAAAGCATGCTGTGAGTCGTTAGTCTTCATAGACTCGTCAATAACTTTAGCAAGCTGCGGATAATCCCCAACAAGGAACCAAGGATCAACAGAGATACAATGACCACCTACACCAGGGCCTGGTTGAAGAATGTTTACACGAGGATGCATATTACAAATACGAATAATCTCGTAAACGTCCATATTATCATGACGACATATCCGTGCAAGTTCATTAGCAAAAGCGATGTTTACAGCACGAACAGTATTCTCAACGACCTTAGTCATCTCCGCTGTACGAATATCAGTAACAACAATATCACCTTGACAGAAGCTCGCATAATACTTTTTTACTTTCTCACCAATTTCGCGAGAATCTGCACCAACAGTGCGATTATTATGAAGAAGTTCGTAAACCATATTACCAGGAATAATACGTTCAGGAGCATGTACAAGATTAATATCTTCACCTATATTAAACCCATTTTCTTCAATAACTGGACGTACATAGCGATCAATGGTACCAGGACTAACAGTTGATTCAATAACTACAGTTGCCCCCTTGGGACAAACTTTCATTACTTCCTTAACGGCAGCCACTACATAGCAAGCATCAACTTTCTTTGAAAATTTGTCATATGGAGTAGGAACCGACACAATGTACATGTCTGTTTTCTGATACTCTGTAGTAAACTTAATGCCAGCTTTGAGAGCACTTTGAAAAAGTTCATCAAGACCATTCTCTTTAAAAGTAGTACGACCTGCATTGAGTGTTTCAACAAGTTGCTTATTATAGTCAGTACCAATGACCTCAACTCCATGAGAAGCCATCATGAGGGCAGTCGGAAGCCCGATATACCCCAATCCTATTACATTAATCATAAGTTTGATTTTAATATTTTTTATTTGTTTTCTCTATTATTAGAATAAGATTAGCAGACTTCATAACGTTCAATCTCCTTGCCTGCTAGTACGTCTGCAATTCTGCGACAAGCCTGTCCGTCACCATAAGGATTGACAGCTTTACTCATTGCTTCATATGCCACCGCATCATCGAGAAGAGTGCTAACCTCATTCATAATCTTGTCGTAATCTGTACCAACAAGATGAACGGTACCAGAAGCTAGAGCTTCAGGACGTTCAGTGGTATCGCGCATAACGAGTACCGGTTTACCAAGTCCTGGAGCCTCTTCCTGAATTCCGCCTGAATCAGTGAGAACAATAGTAGCCTTGCTCATGAGATATACAAACTCGAGATACTGTAGCGGTTCGATGAAAAAGATATTTGACCGAGTGAGTTCCTCACCAAATACTTCGTGTATAGGCTTACGTACGTTAGGATTAAGATGCATAGGATATACGAAATCAATCCCAGAATACTTTTCAGAGAGATCTTTCATAGCAGTAACCATACGAATGAATCCGTCACCAAAATTTTCTCTTCTGTGCCCAGTGATAAGTACAAGTTTACGGCAATCGGTAAGACGAGTTACATTATAACCGGCACGCATAAGTATATCGTCTTGCTTCTTTGCAAGAATCTCATCTTTTTTGAGCCTATTTACTACCATGTGAAGGGCATCAATAACAGTATTACCTGTTACATAAATGTTACCGTGAGCCTTTTCTTCAAGAAGATTTTTCTCAGAAAGAGGAGTTGGAGAGAAATTGTAGGTAGCGATACGCCCAGTAATCTGACGGTTCATCTCTTCCGGCCATGGACTGTAAATATTATGAGTACGAAGGCCTGCCTCTACATGCCCTACAGGAATCTGTGCATAAAACGCAGCAAGTGCACTCGCGGTAGAAGTAGTGGTGTCACCATGTACAAGTACTACATCAGGATGACATTCTTTGAACACATCACGAAGACCTGTAAGAACACGTGCAGTCACATCAGTCAGATCTTGGCCCTGCTTCATGATATTCAAGTCATAATCAGGCTTCACGTCAAAAAGATTAAGAACTTGATCAAGCATTTCACGATGCTGGCCTGTAACACAAACGATTGTTTCAAATTCATTATTTCTCTTCTGAAACTCTTTAACAAGAGGACACATTTTAATTGCCTCTGGTCGTGTTCCGAAGATTAACATAATTTTTTTTCTCATATTATTTGTTTATTCAAACTTTGTCAAAACGTAAAACGTAATGTATAAAAGAAAAGTGATTCAATTAAAATTTCCGCCAAACCATTTTATTCACTACTCCTACATAACTCTGAATGATCTTCACCACCTTCGTTGAAACATTTTCGTCAATGTAATTCGGTACCGGAATACCATGTTGGCCGTCCTTAGTGAGTTCAACAGCCAAATCTACACTCTGAAGCAGCCCCTCAGTATCAATACCAGAAAGTATAAAACATGCCTTATCCAAGGCTTCAGGACGTTCTGTTGAAGTTCGAATACAGATAGCAGGAAAAGGATAACCAACTGAAGTGAAAAAGCTACTTTCTTCAGGAAGAGTACCAGAATCCGATACAACAGCAAAGGCATTCATTTGGAGACAATTATAATCATGAAAACCAAGAGGTTCTTGCTGAATAACACGCTTATCAAGTTGGAAACCTGATGCCACCAGTCTGTTACGAGAACGTGGGTGACAAGAATAGAGAATAGGCATATCATATTTCTCTGCCATTCTATTAATAGCAGTAAAAAGAGAAGTAAAGTTCTTCTCCGTGTCAATATTCTCCTCGCGATGGGCTGAAAGCAGGATGTATTTTCCTTTCTCAAGTCCAAGACGTTGGTGCACATCTGACGCCTCAATCTCAGCCAAATTCTCATGAAGTACTTCCGCCATCGGTGAACCGGTAACATAGGTACGCTCACGAGGAAGCCCACACTCTGCAAGATAACGACGAGCGTGCTCGGAATAAGCCATATTGACATCAGAAATGATATCCACGATACGGCGATTTGTCTCTTCAGGAAGACATTCATCCTTGCAACGATTACCTGCTTCCATATGGAAAATTGGAATATGTAAACGCTTAGCACCTATTACACTCAAACAAGAGTTAGTGTCACCAAGTACCAAGACAGCATCGGGCTTAGTTTGATTAAACAGTTTGTAGCTGCAATTGATAATATTACCGCAGGTGGCACCAAGATCATCGCCAACAGCATCCATGTAGACTTCGGGATCTTTCAGTTTAAGATCCTTAAAAAAAATGCCATTAAGGTTGTAATCGTAGTTCTGTCCGGTGTGAGCCAAAATTACATCAAAGTACTTGCGGCACTTGTTGATAACAGCAGCAAGACGGATAATCTCAGGACGAGTACCAACAACTATGATAAGTTTCAATTTACCATTCTCCTGCCACTTTATATCGCTATAATCAAATTTAGGAAATTTGTTCTCCATTATGTTATTTCTTTTCAACTGGATCAAAGTAGGTGTCTGCGCGATCGGGATTAAAAACTTCATTGCAGTACATTACGGTCACCAAGTCTTCGGTTTCACTTAAGTTTATAATATTGTGGGTGTATCCAGGAAGCATATGAACTGCCTGAATCCTATTACCACTCACTTCATAGTTCCATATTTCGTCTGTCCCTTCCTTACGGAGTTGAATAAGTCCATGCCCTGCTACAACAATAAAAGTTTCCCACTTGCTGTGATGCCAATGTTCACCTTTGACGATTCCCGGTTTGCTGATATTGATGCTGACCTGACCGTTGTTAAGGGTATGGATAAGTTCAGTAAAGGAACCCCGCTGATCTACATTCATCTTAAGATCAATAATAACTTTCTCTTTTGGAAGGTAACTAAGATAGGTAGTCATAAGTTTGTATTCAAGGCTACCTTGCGGTAAAGCCAATGCAGTCTGGGCCTTGCCTCCTGCCGGACTGACAGATGCCGCACACTCACTAATAATGTCTACAATCTCTCCGAGAGTCGTCTTGTGAGTAACAGGACAGTAACAATAGTGACCTTCGACAGCTGGAATAACCTCAAGTCCCTCAAATTCACAACGATGTTCTTTACCTACGAGGGCGGAAATCATTTCATCAACAAGATCATCAATATAAAGAAGTTCCATTTCAACATTACGGTCATTAACCTGAATAGGGAGGTCGTTGGCAATATTGTTACAAAAAGTAGCGATAGCACTATTATAGTTAGGGCGACACCATTTGCCAAAAAGGTTCGGAAAGCGATAGATAAGCATCCTTGCTCCCACTTCATGACCATACTGAAAGAAAAGTTCTTCACCAGCTTTCTTACTACGACCATACTCTGAGCCGCCAAAACGCCCAGTAAGAGAAGCCTGAACTGAGGATGAGAGCATTACAGGACAGGCATTCTTATGTGCTTTCAACGTATCAAGAAGAGTGGTGGCAAAGCCCAAATTGCCTTTCATAAACTCTTCCTGATTCTGTGGACGATTGACACCTGCGAGATTGAAAACGAAATCAGCCTCTGCGCAGTAGTAGTCGAGCTCTTCCTTAGTGTCTCCGAGATCGTACTCAAAAACATTATCTACCTGTACATCTTTATACAAGCTAGCCTTACCTTCCTTTATGTTATTAAGTTGGGAGCAAAGGTTTCGTCCCACAAAACCTTTAGCCCCTGTTACCAATATCTTCATAAATCTTTGGTATTTTCTTACTGAACAAAGTTACCTTCACCAGAGAGTTCCTTTTGGATATACTCAAGAGCAGCTATTTTTGTCTTAGTCTCCTCAACTGTAAGTATACGTGTATTGTTTGAGTTGAACTCAGAGATGATGTTACGTTCTATCTCTCCTTCTTTGAAGAACTTATCATAATTCAAACCACGATTGTCAGCCGGTACACGGTAGAAATCACCCATATCCTCTGCCTTAGCACATTCCTCATTTGTCAAAAGTGTTTCATACATCTTCTCACCATGACGAATACCAATTACTTTAATATCATCTTTCTTGCCACCGAAGAGTTCACATACAGCCTCAGCCTGAGTCTGAATAGTACAAGCAGGAGCCTTCTGTACGAGAATATCACCATTTTGACCATGTTCAAAAGCAAAAAGTACAAGATCAACAGCTTCTTCCAATGACATAATAAAACGCGTCATCTTAGGTTCAGTCAAAGTAATAGGATTACCATTACGTATTTGCTCTATCCAAAGTGGTATCACAGAACCACGAGAACACATTACATTGCCATAACGTGTACAACAAATCTTGGTCTTACCGGAATAACGGCTTTTTGCCACTGCTATTTTTTCCTCGATTGCTTTAGTAATACCCATCGCATTGATTGGGTACGCCGCTTTATCTGTTGACAAACAGATGACTGCACCAACTTCTGACTCAATAGCTGCAGTCAACACATTGTCAGTACCAATAACATTGGTCTTTACTGCCTCCATTGGGAAGAATTCACAAGACGGAACTTGCTTGAGGGCAGCTGCATGAAAAATATAATCTACTCCAGGCATTGCACTGCGACAAGACTGAAGATTGCGCACATCACCAATAAAAAACTTTATCTTGTGGGCGACATCAGGATATTTTGACTGATATTCATGACGCATATCGTCCTGCTTCTTCTCGTCGCGACTGAAGATACGAATCTCACCAATATCAGTACGAAGAAAACGATTTAATACCGCGTTACCGAACGAACCAGTTCCACCGGTAATCATAAGGGTTTTATCTGTAAAAATACTCATAGCCGTATATTTTTCATTTATTTAATCTTTTCCAAAAATATCTCGTGTATAAACCTTGTTTTTCACATTATCGAGACAAGTGTCATAGCGATTGGCAATAATTGCACGACTACTTTCCTTGAATTCCTCTAAGTTATTCACAACCCTGCTACCAAAGAACAATGTGCCATTTTCAAGCGTAGGCTCATAGATAATGACTTCTGCCCCCTTAGCCTTTATACGCTTCATGATTCCCTGAATAGCAGACTGGCGAAAATTATCAGAATTTGATTTCATCGTCAAACGGTACACACCAACAACCGGAGGTTGATTGGAAGAATCAGAATAATTGTATTCGTTATTTTCTAAATAACCATACCACCCCGCCATACGGAGTACTGCATCGGCTATATAATCCTTACGGGTCTTGTTTGACTCCACGATTGCGGACATCATATTCTGTGGTACATCCTGATAGTTGGCAAGGAGTTGCTTGGTATCTTTCGGCAGGCAGTAACCGCCATAACCGAATGAGGGATTGTTATAATGTGTCCCGATACGTGGGTCAAGACCTACGCCCTCAATGATGGCTTTACTGTCCAATCCTTTCATTTCAGCGTATGTGTCAAGTTCATTGAAATAGCTGACACGGAGAGCCAGGTAGGTGTTGGCGAAGAGCTTGACTGCTTCAGCCTCTTTCATGCCCATAAAGAGCGTGTCGATGTTCTCTTTGACAGCCCCTTCCTGCAAGAGGGCGGCAAATATTTTAGCTGCTTCCTCCAACATAGTGACATCCGTGACGGAGCGGATCGCCTCATTTTCTTCCGCAAACTCCGGACGGTCGATGATCTTCGGATAACCTACGATGATACGGCTCGGGTAGAGATTGTCATAAAGAGCCTTGCTTTCACGAAGGAACTCCGGTGAGAACAGCAGGTTGAACTTATTTACTCCTTTTTGGGCGTACTTTACATAAAGGTTACGGGTATAACCCACAGGAATCGTTGACTTGATGACCATTACGGCATCCGGATTCACCTCAAGCACGAGGTCGATAACCTCCTCCACACGACTCGTATCGAAATAATTCTTCACCGGGTCATAGTTTGTGGGAGCGGCTATTACCACAAAGTCAGCGTCAGCGTAGGCTGACCTCCCGTCCAAAGTGGCTACAAGGTCAAGCGGCTTTTCTGCCAGATACTTCTCGATATGATCATCCTGGATAGGAGAAACCTTATTGTTCAGTTTCTCCACTTTTTCCGGGATTACATCCACAGCGGTTACATGATGATGTTGTGATAGCAGCGTCGCTATGCTCAGTCCCACATAGCCGGTTCCGGCTACTGCGACCCGAATCTCTTTGAAATCACGCATATTATGTTTGATTTGGATTTATCAATAGTAGTTTATTCCTGACCAGTATGTTTTTCTCCATAGCCGTAGCCATAACCATAACGCTTGCCATAGCCATAATACTTGCCGTATTTACCATAGCCATAATAATAGCCGTACTTCTTTTTCTGAAGATCCAAACCGTTTATGGCGACACAGAGGTTAGGTAACTTTTTGTTTTCAGAAAGCTCATTAACCAAAGTAAACTCTGCCTTACGGGTATAATCGGCACGGCATACGTATACTGATAAATCAGCGGTACGACCTATCAACAAAGTATCGGTTACCATCCCAACAGGAGCGGTGTCCAGAATCACATAATCAAAGTTAGTCTTCAATGTTTCAATAGCCTTCTCCAATCCGTCACGGGCCAATAACTCCGTCGGATTGGGAGGAACTGCTCCACCAGGAAGAATAAAAAGATTCCTGTTGATATCAGAAGGTTGAACCAGATCCATCAAGTTCATACTCGGGTTAGTCAGGAACTGAGTAATTCCATGATCTTTCTGCGGGATATTGAACACTTTGTTCAGACCGGGCTTGCGAATGTCAAGACCAACGATTACTACTTTCTTCCCTAATAAAGAAAGACTAATAGCAAGATTAGCAGAAATGAAAGATTTACCCTCACCACTAACCGTAGAAGTAACCAGAATCACCTTCTTGTCATTTTCAAGCATAAACTGAAGATTGGTACGAACATTACGAAAAGTCTCGCTCATCAGGTTGTTCTTATTCTCAAAAACCGCAATTGATCCGGATTTCTCATCCGCCAATGGAATATCACCTACAACAGGAAGTGAAGTCAATTTCTCGATATCGGCACGTCCTTCAATCTTGAATTTGGTCAAACCTATCAGATAAATGATACCTACCGGAATTCCCATTCCAAAAAACAAAGCAACCAGATAGACCATCATCCTTTTAGGGGAAACGGGATTATCATCAGCAATCGCTGCATCAATTATCTGGGCATTATTTGCAGTAGCTGCCAAAGTGATGGCATTCTCCTCACGTTTTTGAAGTAACATCAAATAAAGACCTGCCTTGATTTCCTGCTGGCGGGCAATGCTCACAAACTGACGTTCCTGAGTCGGGGCATCACTGATACGACGGGAATAACGGCTCGCTTCACGGTCCAGATCGGCTTTCGTGATCTGTAACCCCTTCAACGTTGCATCCAAAGTGGCCTGCACATTGCTACGCATGGCACGAATACTGGTATTAAGGTTGACAATCGCCGGGTTACTTTCCGTTGAAGTACGCAACAGACGGTTACGTTCAATCAGTATCTCATTATAACGAGAGATTGCTCCAACCAAGCCACCATCCTGCAAGCCAACATTGGCAGGCAACACTTCATATTCACTACCCTGAAGATATTTTTGCAAATCAACAATAAGGTTGATCTGGGTCTGATTCTCCACACGTTTCTTCTCATATTCCGCATTACCAGTCAAGGCGATCTGAGCCTCACTGCTCAAATCCGTAATACCGGCTGTACGTTTGAAATTTTCCAGATCTTGCTCAGTACTACCCAGCTCCTTGGAAATAATACCGATACGTGCATCTATAAACTCTGCCGTTTTCTGGGCAACTTCATTCTTATCGTTATTCGCATTGATGTTGTACATCTCAAGCAGCTTATTGATAAAATCCCTGCCACGACGGGGGTTGGTATTCTTCAATGAAATGACAACAACAGAAGTCGTTTTTGAGGTGGGAGCTATCGACAAGGAGCTGGCATATCCTTTTGCTACAGAGAAAGGCCGGTTAATGAAAGCCGTAATATGACGTTCTTTCGTCACGCTTTCCGGACGGACAGCAGACAAGGTATCATTATTTACAAAAAATGCGACCGTACCCTCATCGGTCGGGAATACGGCAGGTAATTTTTCAAACTCTTTCCGGTATTCTTTATCACCCACTTTCATTTGTACCTCCATCACACCTGTCGGTTGAAGAGTCATGGCGACTTCCATCCTGCCCGGAAGCTTGTCCGCCTCCTGCGGAGTAAGGCTCACCAATACGGGAGAGGTCTGATAAAGTTCCTTTTTCGGGAGCTCGTCTTCATCCATATAAGTGACAAAAAGACCTAAATTGTTGACCACCTCTTCGGACAAAGACTTCGAGCGGAGCACTTCGATTTCATTATCAACATTACCGGATGAAGAGACAAAACCGTCCAAACCCATCCTTTCCAGTTCGGAAGACACACTTGTACCACCACCTTTCTTATCATCCTTAATCAAGACTGTGGCGGAAATATTATAAACGGGTGTCGTCAGTCGCAGGTACCCCCACGCACAGGCGATACAGACAATCACTGAAAACACGAACCAAGGCCAGTGAACCAGACAACGGAAAAGGATTTCCTGAATATTAAACTGTTCTTCAGACTGTTCCATACACTTTTCCTTCTTTTCCTCAACCATACAGTAATACTATTTGAAGATTGTTACTAATAAACTTGCCAATGACACCAAGATAGAAGTGGCGGAGAACCAAAGGCTTGTACTGTTACCGATATCAGAGTTACGAGCTTTCGCCTTGTTCGGAGTCACATAAACAATATCATTCTGCTGCAACCAATAATAAGGGGAAAGAATGGTTTCCGCACTGTTAAGATCCAATGTTATAATCTGCTGTTTACCGTCAGCGCCTTCACGAATCAGTTTTACATTGTCACGAAGTCCCCAGACGGTCATATCACCCGCCATGGCCAAGGCTTCCAACAGATTCACCTTCTCATTATTGATGGTAAAAGTACCGGGACGGGCAACCTCACCCAATACGGAGATTTTGTAATTAACCATACGGACAGTTACTATCGGAGTCTCCTTGATATAAGGTTTCAACTTTTCTATAATTAATTGTTCTGCCTCTTTCTTTGTCAAACCGCCCACTTTTAATTCGCCTAATACCGGAAAATTGATCTTTCCTTCATTATCCACCAGATAGGGCTGTAGGACAGGTTGGGTTGTCAACTGTGTATTCCCGGTAGCCACACTAGCAGGGCTAGCTACCGTCAAATTGAAAGGAATCGCCAACTCCGGACTGGTACATGAAACCACAATAGTAAGCAGGTCTTTAGGCATTATTTTGGCGTCATACAAATTTTCCTGTTGAGCTGTCTGTTCCACAATTTCCGCATCCTGCAGATAGGGTACCTTTTTATATGACTGACAGGAAACAAACAGAAGTATTGTAATCAAGCAAACAAGCACATTGCGTCCCATACCTTGTATATTCATATACATGTAAAATAGTTTATTCATAAAATTTTCCAGTTTATTATTCTTTATC
>OGET01000795.1_pt1 | contig 10379 bp, 8 predicted proteins | sample 1570771 | NCBI WGS metagenome assembly OGET01 (sample SAMEA2582032, study PRJEB24529) | metagenome | biome: Human gut stool | place: China | collected 2011 | reverse complement strand
ACAAGCTAATAATTCTTTAGGAGTGATAAAATTTGACATGTTGTACTCCTTTCATTGATTATATCGAAAAATACAAATTTGATAATATTATTATATAACGATATGAAAGTATGGACAATGAGTATCAAAATATAATTTAAACAATACCCTAATATGTTCTAATAGCTCTTTCACGTCACAAATATCCTATCCATACAAATAAAAGGTACACCTATATAGTATTATAGGCGTACCTTTATATTGTATGCTAATGTATTTCAATTATAAAAGAAAAGAATTCCCACAACGTAAACATACATATGTATGCTCCCAGTCACGACGTAATCCTGGATATGTGTCTCTATTCCATACATAACGTTGATATGTTTTGTAAATTAACAACGCATAGGCACCAAAATAAATAATTAGTGAAGCCTCATGTTTACTTAGACCCGAGATCCAAAGTAATAATACGAGACCAAATTGAATCGCAATCCACCACTTTAAAATATATGTAGCAATTGATTTTTTCATTGGCGGTTTTGCCATCATAGAAAGTGCTGTTTGTTGCGTACCTACTGTATTGCCAATACCAACACCTACTCGACCACCAGCACCTATACCTATACCTGTAGTTACCCCATTTACATTAGAAAAACCACCTGCATAAGCAATATTATAACTTTGAATATTCTCCGACTGACAATAAGGACACACGTATGCATTCTCGCTCATAATTTTCTCTCCTATTATATCTCAACATATTATGATAGTTCATATCCTACTTAGAATTAATGAGAAAGTAATGAGAGTCACAATATTTTTAAGGCTAAAAAAGCCTCTATCATAGATAGAGACTTTAGTTTAATTAAAAGTTAACCCTATAATATTGTTTAAATGCCTTTACTGAGATAATATATCCACTTGAAGTTGCATCAATTTTACTTTTTCCAGCCGCCTTAATTAGATTTCCAGAATATATCTCATTCCCATTAAGGTCATAAATAGCACTAATGTTGAGCTCATTTACAACTCCAGAATCTTTTAACTTTGCTTTTTTTACTGTAGACTTAACCTTTTCTGAAGTATACGGCATTTTTGCTAAGTTATTCCTTTTTATTATGCCTTCTATGGACTTATTATAATCGTAATCAGCTATAATCTCTCCATCAGCAATAATGTTTTCTTTCTTATCAACTGTATATACCTTAAATTTTAAAGTATATTTTGGAGGGTTATAAAGTGTACTTTGTATAGAGTTTAAATCGAGATACACATCAACACTACTGCTATGCCGCTCACGCCAAAACTGTGGTGAATTTTGTAATTCACTTAGAGAAATAGCAAAGCTTGCACTAGAAATACATACAAAAGCAACAATCAAAGTAAACAGTCTAGTTAGACGTAACAACATAAATTATCCTCTCTCAACACTAAAGAAAAGAAGCTCTAAACTAGAGTTCCTTTATTAGATAGCATCAATCTTTTGAAGCTCATTACATAATAAAACTAGAGTTTATACTAACACTAATAATTATAAACGTTTAGAGATCGCATCTACTGCATCAATATCAGCAGGTAACCAATCTACTGAGTATAAATTCTCTTTTGAAAGCCATTTTGCCGCTTCGTGTTCTAATAGAGTAATATCAGAGTCATTTACTAAAGAACATAAATAACAATGCATTGTTAAATCAAACTTCTCATACCCTGTATATTCAATAGTAATAATATGTTCCAGAACGGTAATCTCGGCTTCTAGTTCTTCATGTATTTCTCTTTTGAGTGCTACCTCGTGAGCTTCGCCAGGCTCAACCTTACCACCTGGAAACTCCCAACCATCTTTTAGATCACCATAACCACGTTGAGTAGCTAATATAGTATTATCTTTTTTGATAATTGCTGCTACAACTTCAATATGTTTTCGTTCTTCACTCATATATCCTTACCCATTAATAATATAATCATAAATATCATCCCGTACGGGCACTTCAAGTTGATACTCTAGCTCTACTGCCATAGTACCATTTGCCATAAAGATTTCTTTAGCTCGTTCTCGTCCTGTAGAATGAATAGGACCCAAATAGTAAAACTCTTTAGACTCTTCCTCATCCTTATTCTTTCTCATAAATAAGTGCATAGAAACACCTAATGCATCAGCATTAAATGCAGTCTGCACATCATCAGAAGAAAATGATCGTTTATTTTTAGAAATAGCTTTCAATAATCCTGGATTTTCAAATCTATCTTCATACTTAATGGTATCTTGAATATCATCTGCTTTATGATAATTGATGAATACAGGATATGTCTTTGTTTCCTTATGGAATTTATATCCCCCAATATTCAATGGCACTTCATTTTGAGGCCATTCTAATAATTGGCACACTTGTTCATAGGTATACTTTTCATATAAAGCAAAAGGAGTATTCGGATAAATCTTACCTTTATATTTATCATCAAACTGTTTCAAACCATAGTTAACAAGTTCTTGCACTTGCTCTTTAAAGTTACTATTTTCTAATGCATCTTTAAATGCTTGAGTTATTCCATAACGACCATTAGATAAATCAAGAAATACACTATCTTCAAATGTTTTTTGTGCCGCTTTCACACCGAATTGATTTGTCATAACATTAATGAGATTAATTCGCCCATGCTCAGATAATTCTACATTATATGTATTTAAAAGCTCATTAGATACATATGTAATAACATCCTGCTTTTCTTCTAATAATGCTTGTAATACTAATAGCTCTCGTACACGTATTCCTGTTGTTAGTTTTTGAGATATAAAATGTAACATTCGTTTCTGAATAGGTGTAAATGATACATCATAGTCTTTATCTTTAATTTTTATCAAGAAATTATGATAAGACTTAAATTTATTGAAAATCCGACTAATATCAATAGATCCATGCTCTGCAAAATCAGAAATTCTAGGAATACGGCCTAATTTAAAGCGCAAATTAAAATAGGCTTCTTTTATTAATTTCATATCAGAAAACTTTGCTGTATCAATAGATTCGTAAATACGTTGTTTCGCAATTTTATCAAAATGTACTGTTGAGCTACCAGGGATAATACGATTACCTGCTTGTACATATCGACGCAATGTATCTTTGTTATAACTTCTATCACCAGATAGTGCCAAGGGAATCATAAAGTTATTTGTATAGTTCCCAATAAAATCAAGGATAACTACATATTCCTTATCTTCAAACTTACGAAGTCCACGCCCTAACTGTTGAATAAAAATTATTGGGCTTTCAGTTTGACGTAACATAATAACTTGATTGATTTCAGGTATATCAACGCCTTCATTAAATATATCTACAGTAAAGATATAATCTAACTGCTCATCAAGTCTACCTTGATACTCCCCAGTTCCTGTTAATCGAGCGATCGTTTTCTCTCTAATTTCTTGGCTATCCTCACCCGTCAAGCTTACCGTGCGATAAATCCCCCGCTCATTAAAAGCGTCAGATAAAGCCTTTGCTTCAACGCGATTACTGCAGAATACCAGGCCTTTTACTCGACTACCACTATGTCCAAAGTAGCGAATCTTTTCAATAATTTTATCTACACGCTCCTTTGTTGATAAATTAGAAAAAGTAACCTCCATATCACCAATCGGTTCGTCTGTATCAACCCATAAGTCACTAATACCAAAATAGTGGAATGGACACAATAAATCTTCCTCTAGAGCCTGTTGTAATCGAATTTCATAAATAATATTATGATCAAAGAGCTCATATAAATCATAACCATCAGTCCGCTCCGGACTTGCAGTCATACCTAATAGAAACTGTGGTTTAAAATAGTCGATAATACGTTGATAACTTTCAGAGCCTGCACGATGTACTTCGTCAATAATAATACAATCAAAAGTTTTTGGATCGTATTGTTTCATTACATCATAACGCCCCATCATTTGCATTGTAGAAAATACATGAGTAGCATCATATTTTTTAACATTACCAGATACTAACCCAAACGTTATAGATGGATCATTATAAACCCGTGAAAAACTTGCCATTGCTTGTTTTGCAATTTGTTCTCGATGCACTATAAACAATATTCTTTTCGGATTCATTTCGCGCATCGCAAAAGCCGCTGCATAGGTTTTACCCGTCCCTGTAGCAGAAATTAGAAGTCCTCGTTTAGCATGATTCGCTCTTAATTCATTAAAGTTGTCAATAAACTGCTGTTGCATCATATTAGGTTCTAAAGTAGGTAAATCTACCTTCTTAAATTGTTCCGCTACAGACCTTTGTGAAAAACGCTCTGGACGAACCCATCTAGGCTTATACCAAGGAATAAACTCTTCATAAGGAATGGCAAATTCTGAATCCCAATACAGTTCAAATTCCTCATTAATCTCTCGAGCATAAGTATCGCTACCATGTACTTCAGAGCGAGTATTCCACTCTCTATTGCTCTTTAATGCATTAATAGTTAAATTAGAACTACCTATTATAATTTGATAGGATTCATCTTTCCTAAAAATATATCCCTTTGTATGAAAACCATGTCCACTACCTTTAGTAGTACAATATACCTTCAAATCAATATTCTTTAGATTACCTAAATCTTCTAGAACTTGTGGACTATTAAAACCAAGATAATCTGTTGTTAATATGCGACCATGTACGCCTCGATTTTCTAACTCTTTAAGTATTGGCTTTAATGTTAGTAATCCTTCTGGTGTTATAAATGCTACAGATATTAAAAACTCATCACAATTACGCAAGCCATCTTCTATAGCAGATAGCACATTGCGCCCTTCCCCATTTGCTATGAGTTCTGAAGATGTAGCAAAGTTGAGCAAACGATTCGATTCTGACATAAAAAACTCCCCATATAATGAATACTATACTTGCTATTATACCAGCCGCAGCTGCAGCGTCTAGAGAAATATATTTTTATGCAGAATAGCTTATTTATGTAAAAGTCTTTTAAGGCTATTCCTCTACAAATCACTAATTACAAATATTAATACATGTTCACATAACATAATTTCATCTATTCCTTATGATTCTCCGTTCTATACGTCTTTTTTGGGACCTAAGTTTATGATATAATATAACTAATGACTCTTAGGGGCCTAGTCCGCCCAAACGGATCCAAAAAGAGTTAGTGTGTTTTCAAGGAGCGTGCGCAGTTGAAAAAGGGGTACATCAAGTTAATAGCAGCCGTTATACTTGGCATCGCTATTATCGGTGGTGGGATCTACGGGGTGTATACACTCTTGTCATCCAATACAACGACAATTTTATATCGATCAACCGTTGACGACAAGATCAACGCTATCCGACCTTATATCGTCGCATTAGACTCATATAACGCGTACAGTGTAGCCTATGCAAATCAATTACAACCAACGCTCGAAGAGTTACGTAATGGGTCCCATAACACGACGATTACATTACCTAAATACAAAGATCTTAAAACAGCATTAGAGGCTGCAAAGCAAGATAGCCCTACTCCATACGAAGATGTAAATCAATCAACTAATGATGTGTTAGCAGTGCTAGATCAATTGATTCCTGTTGCGGATCAATTGCAAGCCTACTATGTAGAACGTCGTTTTGAAAAAGATAATTTCAAAGGTAGCGATGAGTTAGCGGCACAGTATGTACCTCTAGCTGAACAATTCTACGCTACATACAATGCTTTAGATTTAGCCTTAGATAATCGTAATAATGAGCTCTATACAGAACGCATGACTGAATATCAAGGTGAAAAACGTGAAAATGCAGTTAACTTCATCGAGTTAAATCTCATGACTGCTCAAACAATCGACCTTATCGATCCAGATGGAAATACGGATACCCAAAAGGTTGAAGCAAACTTGCAACAAATCACGCAACGCATCAACAAATTACAACCTGGTACAACATCAGAAACACAAAATGCGGTTCGCGAGTATCAAGACTCCGTAAAAGAATTTGTCGCAGAGGCTCGCAACTATATCATCATCAATTCTTCCTACGGCGAAGCATATACACAACTTTTTATAAAATATAACAAAATGGTTGGTAAAGCAAATGTCGTAAATATGGCAGAACTTGATGCAACAGAGCAAAAGAAAAAATAACTAACTACACAAAGAGGACTAGCCATGGCTAGTCCTCTTTTGATATGTCTACAACTACTTTAAATTATATTAACAAGTTTCATTACTATAGGTTTATATAATAAAATTATTTCCGTTTTAAGTCTTTCGTAATGATATAGTATTCAGATGGAGTTATCTTAATACCATCAATATTGTTATTCCCTACAATATTAATCTTAGGATATCCAAGGAAGAGTGCTATCGAATCATCTAGCATCAATTGTTGTGCATTGATCACCGCATTACGACGCACCAGTGGATCGTTAGCGCTTTCACCAAGAGCTAATAATTCATCGAAACGTGGATTAGAGAATCCAGAGCCGTTTGTATCACTACCTGTCCCCCAGTATTGTTTCAAGAACCATACAGGTTGGCCAGTATTAGCAGTAACTACACTAGAGATGAGCATATCGTAATCTCCAGATTGCGCCAATGTATCGATCACAGCATAGTCTACGATTTTAATTTGTAAATCTACACCGATTTTCTTATAGTCCGCTTGTAATGCCTCTGCATATAATGGCAATTCAGGTCGAGATGTATAGGCATAGAAATCAAGTACTAGGTTTTCACCATCTTTATCTACAATACCATCACCATTTGTATCAATATAACCTTCACGTTTAAGTAATTCTTTAGCACGTTCAATATTATATTTATTAGGGTCCCGCAATTGATTGAATCCATAATCAATGGATGGTGGCAACGGAGCCTTACCGGCAACAAAGGTATTCTTCATAAGGTTCTTTGCATAGGACTCACGGTCTGCTCCGGCAATAAGGGCAGCTCGAAGATTAGCATTCTTAAGCTTGCCTTTTTGGCTCATCCGAACGAATACATCACGTAAGGATGATTCTTCATAAATAGTAAATTTCTTATCGTTTTGGAAGATACCATATTCGCCAGGTCCAATGCTAACAGCCATATCTACATCACCCGCTTGCAATGCCATAGCTCGTGTATTGGCATCGTTAATAGATGGAATTTCAACCTTACCGAAGCCTGGCTTGCCATCCCAGTAGTTATCATTCCGTGCTAGCTCAGCACGCTCTTTTGTAAATGATGTCACTACATAAGGCCCAGTACCAATAGGACCTTCCTTCGCAATATCACGACCATTTGCCTCAGCAGTTACATCCATAACAAGGAACAATGGATCTCCCAACAAATTTGGCAAATTATAATAAGGCTTATCAGTCTTAATTGTAAGCTCTTGACCATTAGCCGTCATTTCAGTGTAATTAAAGAATGTTTTTGCCCGTTTACTCTTCGCAAAGGTTCGTTCCAAAGACGCCTTTACGGCCTCAGCAGTAAGGGCATTACCATTAGAGAACTTAACCTTATCGTTGATGGTAAAAGTCCAGATCAGCTTGTCATCACTTTGTTTCCAAGATGATGCCAACCATGGTTTGACATTCATATGATCATCAAACTTGGTGAGTGTTTCGCCAACACCGTACCGTACAACAGCCCAGCTAAAATAGTTTTCTGTTGGTTCCAAGGTACCCGCAAAGCTAATTGCCCCTACCTTTAATACATCATTAGATGAATCGGAGGATTGATTTATGCAGCCTACAGTACCAAGTACCGTAACACCTAGCATCATGCTAATCAGTAACGCCTTACGTAATCCTTTCATTCACACACCTAACCTTTCTCTATATGTATATCACTTCATATGAGCATATTCCAATTATACCCATGGGGGTATGTTACTTAGTCAACTATACTATATATTTAGTGTTAACACAATCATTTCTAAGAAATTTTTCGATATAATTATATATATGAGAAAATCTGTATAGATACGTAACATACAAAAATAGCAGTTAGCTCTAAAGCTAACTGCTATTATATATGTACCTATTGTATTTTACCCATATTAGTAGGCGAATCCTCTAGTCGAATACACTAGGCGATCGCTACAATGAGAAGTCGGATACGTTGTGTCAAAGTTCTATGCTTCTACAGCCGCTTCTTCTAAAGTAAGTGGCTTATGATCTTGGCCAATTTCAAAGATGGAGCTCAATAGAACTTTTGTATATGGATGCTTTGCATCAGCTAAGTGAAATGCGTCTAGTTCTTCAACAATAGCGCCTTTGTGCATTACAACCACCTTGTGGCACATAGTACGAATGAACGCAATATCATGAGCGATAAATAGGTATGTTAAATTTTTCTTCTTTTGTAAACGCGCCAACAAATAGGCAATGGAGTCTTGTACGGATACGTCTAGAGCACTAGTAGCCTCGTCTAATACGAGAATTTCAGGCTCTAATACGATAGCACGAGCAATGGCAACACGTTGACGTTGTCCACCAGACATTTCATGAGGATAGCGATTCATGAACTCACGAGGTAAATCTACCATTTCAAGATAATCACCTGCGATTTGTTCTTCTTTTCCTTTTTCTAGAAGACCAAAGTTGTATAGTGGCTCAAGAATAATATCTTTTACCTTCATACGCGGATTGAAGGCTGCAGATGGGTCTTGGAATACCATTTGAATTTTCTTGCGGTATTCTTTTGTTTGCTCAGAGTTCATATGTTGAATCTCTACACCATCTACATAAATCTCGCCTTCTGTAATAGGCAGCATCTTCATGATCATACGAACCAAAGTCGTTTTACCAGAGCCAGACTCACCTACAATCCCAAGGGACTCGCCTTTTTCTAAGGTAATATTGATATCCTTACATGCTTCGAGCTCACCACCAGTAGGAAGTGGGAATCGTTTATATACATTTTTTAATTCTACAGCGTAGTTAGTCAATGTAACGACCTCCTCCCAATGTTGGTACAGCATCTTTTAATTGTTTCGTATATTCATTAGATGGATTTTCTAAAATATCTTGCGGTGTGCCAGCATCAACAACACGACCCTTTTTCATAACAATGATATAGTCGGACATATAGGCCGCTACACCAAGGTTATGCGTAACCATTACGATAGCAGAATTATGCTCTTTAGCAAGTTCTAGCATTTGCATAACAACTTGTGATTGTGTTGTTACATCTAAAGCAGATGTAGGTTCATCACCAATTAATAACGCAGGATCCATCGCTAATGCCATAGCAATGCCCACACGTTGGCGTTGACCACCAGATAATTCGTGAGGATAGCGACACAATATATCTGCACAATTAGGTAATGCCACAGACTCTAACAAAGCAATTGCACGACGATCACATTCATCATTAGTGATTTCAATATGAGCTTTAAATAGTTCTCTAAATTGTTTACCAATGCGCACAATCGGATCGAGTGCACTACCACTATCTTGGAAAATCATGGCCATATCTTTACCACGTATGGCTCTCCATTCTGACTTAGATAGGGTGCGAAGATCTTGACCATTAAAGATCATGGTACCATCTGTGACCTCACCACCTATAGGCAACAAACCCATGAGGGCACGGATCACGGTAGATTTACCGGATCCAGAAGAACCGACGATGCAGATGATTTCTCCGGCATTCACATTGATATCAATCTTTCTTAAGACCTCATGATCTCCAAATGATTTGCTCAGATCTTTAATTGAAATTACTGACTCACTCATAGCGTTCCTCCTATTGATTATCCATGTACTCGATTGCAAGTGCGTAATCGGTCTTACCCTGCATCTTTTTCTCAATCAGCTTGAACAGCTTGTCAAATACAAAGCAAAGAACAAAGTAGATGACGGCGATAACAAGGTATGATTCGAAGTATTTGTAATAGTTTCCACCGACAGTTTTCGCTGCCATAAACAGTTCCTGTACTGCAATAACATTTAATACCGATGTCATCTTTAGGTTTGTCAGAAACGTATTTGCCATCTCAGGAATAATATTCCTGAAAGCCTGCGGAAGTACAACATAGAGCATAGTCTTAAATGGCGACATTCCCATTGCCCATGCGCCTTCGCGTTGACCTAAATCAATCGAACCGATTCCGGCTCTTACGGTTTCTCCCATGTATGCTCCTGTCTTTAATACCGTTACGACAATACCTGCAAATACTGGTGTCAGATTTTCAAATCCCATCTGACGAATTCCGAAATATACGATCATTGCCTGTACGATCATAGGTGTATCTCTGAATACCTCAACATAAACGGTAAATATTACTTTCATGATCCGAATCAGAAATTTCTTAATAACAGTGTCGCCTTCATTGAGCTTTATATCATTTACAATACCTACGATATATCCCAGTACAAAGCCAAGCAATGTGCCGGCCACTGCAATATACAGTGTCAGCCAGGTTCCCTTGGCGAACATGCTTGAGTACTTT
>OGET01000794.1_pt1 | contig 10394 bp, 8 predicted proteins | sample 1570771 | NCBI WGS metagenome assembly OGET01 (sample SAMEA2582032, study PRJEB24529) | metagenome | biome: Human gut stool | place: China | collected 2011 | reverse complement strand
TTCCGAAGTGCTGCCCATGATGGAGTATTATTATGAATTGTGGACAGCCCGTGCTCCTGCCTCCGGCTTCAATCGCGACGGTATATGGCACAATGGTACTGGCTATTTCAGTGCCAATATCTTGACTTTGGCGTATATGCCGTCTCTTCTTTCATTTATCAGTCGGTACGATTATCTATCGCATCCGTGGTATCAGAATGTCGGACGCTCGCTGGTTTATACTTGTCCGCCAGGATCGAAAAGCAATGGCTTTGGTGACAATAGTGAAAAGGGTAGCGAACCCAACCGTTTGGTTGCTGCCTTTGCTGATTATCTGGCGTGTGAAACGGGTGATTCCTATGCCGGATGGTATGCCGGAGAATGTTGGGAGCTGTTGCGCCGGGATTATGAATTGCGTCTTTACCGGATGTGCACCGAGCAGGATTACAATACAACTTTTCCTGCCAGGGCTGATAAAATGGTATGGTATAAAGACGCTGGTGAAGTAGCCATGCACAGTGCTCCGGAAGATACGGGAAAGGATCTTGCACTCTCGTTCCGTTCCAGTACATTCGGGTCCGGCAGTCACACTACTGCCAGTCAGAATGCTTTTAACCTGTTGTATAAAGGTGTCGATGTGTATCGCAGTACGGGCTATTATCAGAATTTCAGCGATGCTCATAATCTGAAGTCCTATCGCCATACGCAGGCGCATAATTCACTATTGGTAAACGGTATCGGACAACCTTATTCTACCGAAGGTTATGGCAGTGTGACGCGTGCTATGGGCGGACAGCATATCAGTTACTGTTTGGGAGATGTTTCACATGCTTACAGAGGTATCAGCAATGACCCGATGTGGGTTGGCTACTTCAAGCAGGCAGGTATTGAGCAGACGCCTGAAAATGGATTCGGTGCCACTCCGTTGACTAAATACCGCCGACATGTGTTGATGCTTCATCCTCATACGGTGATTGTGTATGATGAACTGGAAGCATCGGAGGCTGTCCGCTGGGAGTGGCTGTTGCATAGTCCTACGGAATTTAAGATGGATGCGACAAAGAAAACGTTGTCTACAAATAATAAAATCAAAGGATGGATGGCTGTGACACAACTTTTTGGAGGACATGTTTTTACGCTGTCCCAAACGGACCGTTTCGTAGTGCCGCCCGCCATCACCGGAGCGGAGTATCCTAACCAGTGGCACTTGACTGCACGGGTTGACGGTTGTTCTGCCACCCGTTTCCTGGCTATTATCCAGGTAGGAGATGAGGCTGTCCCTATTATCAACCGTGACGGTGATACCTTTAACGTAGGCGACTGGACGATCAAAGCGGTTTTGGATGCTTCCAAAGCACCCGAACTTGCAGTGAGTCATCGCACCGAACAGGCGGTATTTAGTTATGGAACAGACAATCCTGCGTTGAATGGCAATTTTTACTCTCGACAATATACGGGTTCCTCGTTGCTTTACGATGAGATAGACGGGGCTTATCGGGTGGTTGAAAGGACCGACCGGAGCCCTATATCTAACCGGGTAGTAAATCAATGATAAACAATGAAACATAGTGAATATAAATAACAAACAGAATATGATGAAAAGTAGAATTATTTGCATTTTGTTGCTTCTTGTCGGTGCATCCGGCATTTATGCCCAGAGTTTGACCGTTACCGGTAAGGTGGTGGACAACGAAGGCTTGGAAGTGATTGGAGGAAATGTAACCGTGAAAGGAAAACAAAACACGGGTACCATTACCGATATCAATGGTAAATACACCATTACCGTTAGTGATCCGCAGAAAGATGTCTTGGTTTTCTCTTTTATCGGATTGGAAAATATGGAAGTACCCGTGAAAGGAAGAAAACAGATTGATGTGACCATGAAGGCTGCGTCGGTATTGTTGGATGAGGTGGTAGCTATCGGTTATGCAACAGTAAAGCGTAAAGACCTGACCGGTTCCGTGGCTTCTGTGAGAAGCGACGATTTGCTCAAAGTTCCTTCGTCTGATGTAACCCAGGCTTTAGCGGGACGTATGGCGGGCTTTATATTATCGACGAATTTCCGACGGAAGATGGCATGGCCAGCCTTGATCCTGCCGATATTGAAAGTATCGACGTGTTGAAAGATGCTTCGGCAACAGCCATCTACGGCGCCCGGGGAGCGAATGGCGTAGTGGTAATCACCACCAAAAGCGGTGCGAAAAGTGAAGGGAAAGCGACTCTTACTTTCGATTCTTATGTAGGTGTGCGTACGCTTGCCAAGCGGTTGGATGTATTAAGTGTAGAGGAATTTGTGTTGGCGGATTATGAAAGAACATTAGGAGATGCTACTGATCCCGAGGAAAGTATGCGGTCATGGCAAAACCGTTATGGTGGTTTTGTCGATCTTCATGAAAACTATGGTAATCGTAAAGATATCGACTGGCTGGACCGTACGATGGGACGCACTACCGTTACGCAAAATTACCGGGTAGGTGTCAACGGTGGCAATGATAAGTTGAACTACAATATGTCTTATGGTTACTTCAAGGATGAAGGTGCGATGGTATATAGCGGCAGCGACAAACATAACATTGCGCTTAGCGTGAAAAGCGAAGTGAATAAGCGGCTTTCCGTTACAGGACGTATCAACTTCGATTATCTGAAAGTGTATGGAGCAGGTGTTGCCGGAAACGGTACGAATGAAGGCGGAAGTAATGTAGATGCAAAGTTTAATAAAATGGTTCAGATTTTGCAATACCGTCCTACCATTGGTATACGTGGTAATGACTCGGATTTGTTGGCAGGAGAAGACCCTGTATTAAGCGATGCAGACGGAAACGTGATGCAGAATCCGTTGATTGCCGCCGCTGAAGAAAAAGATAATAAGGAAACACGTACTTTGCAAGCCAATGGCGGACTGACTTTCAAAATCATCAAAGGATTGACTTTCCGCAACAATACGGGTATGCGTTATCAGCTTTACCGCCGGGAGCTTTTCTATGGCGACCAATCTATTATGGGAAGACGCAGCGGTATTTACGGCTCTATCAGGAATACGGAGACCGGAAGTTTTCAGACCTCTAACGTCTTGACTTATGATAAACGTTTTCAGAAGAAGCATAAAGTGGTAGTACAATTGGGACAGGAATTTGTAAAACGCTGGACTCGTGTGCTCGAATCCGGTGTCAGTGGGTTGCCTACCGATGAGTTCATTTTGGGAGATATGAGTCTGGGTACTCCATCCGTTGCTTCGTCCGATGAAAACTATGATGATAATCTGCTCTCTTTTTTCGCTCGTCTCAACTATGACTTTACCGATAAGTATTTGTTTTCCGCAACGTTCCGTGCGGATGGCTCTTCTAAATTCGGAAAGAATAATAAATGGGGATATTTTCCTGCCGTATCGGCAGCCTGGCGTGTGAGTGAAGAGGATTTTATAAAGAAACTGAATGTTTTCTCCGACTTGAAATTCCGTATCGGATACGGTTTGGCGGGTAACAACAGAATCGGTAGCTATAACAGCCTTGCTTTGATGTCTTCCATCATCACAGCTATGGGAGATCAGCTTACTCCCGGTTATGCTTCCAAGCAGATACCGAATCCCGATCTGAAGTGGGAAGCGAACAAGACTTTTAATATGGGAGTTGATTTAGGTTTTCTGAATCAACGCATCACTGTTTCGCCCGAATTCTATATAAATAGGAGTAGTAATTTGCTGCTTAACGCCCAGCTGCCTTATTCTTCCGGTTATCAGAGTATGTTGATTAATGCCGGAGAAACGAAGAATGTAGGTGTGGAACTGACTGTGAATACTGTGAATTTCTCTACAAAGAAGTTTAGTTGGAACACTACACCGACGCTGTCTCACAATAAAAATGCCGTGAAAGCATTGACCGGTGAGGCGGTACAACTCTATGAAGCCAGGTTCGGCTTTAACCAAAACACTCATCGTATTGCTGTCGGAGAACCATTAGGACAGTTCTATGGTTACATCACCGAGGGGCTGTATCAGGTAGATGATTTCAATTATGATGCTTCTACGCAGACTTATACATTAAAAGATGGAGTACCTTATCATGGTGATAAAGGGCAGATTCGTCCGGGTATGTGGAAGTTTAAGAACTTGACCGGAGATGATAATGTGATTGATGAAAATGATAAAACGGTCATTGGTAACGCTCAACCGAAATTCTACGGAGGATTGAACAACTCTTTTACTTACAAAGGATTTGATTTAAGTATATTCCTGACTTTCAGCTATGGCAATGAAGTACTGAATGCGACCAAACTGGTTACCAGTAAGGTGGGTAGCCTGAACTACAACGCATTGGACGTGATGAATAGCTCTAATCGCTGGATGACTATCAATTCGGATGGACAGAAAGTGACAGAGCCCGGAGAACTGGCTGCTTTGAATGCAGGTAAAACCGTAGCCGCTTATCATGATGCTCAACAAGGAGACAATTATATTCATTCATGGGCAGTGGAGGATGCTTCCTATTTGAAACTAAGTAATGTGACTTTGGGATATACATTCCCTAAAAATCTGATTGCAAGGATAGGATTGAAGAACTTGCGTTTGTATGCCACCGGTAATAATCTCTTGACTTGGACCAAGTATTCAGGTTTCGATCCGGAAGTCTCTACGATGAAAAGCGGTTTGACACCGGGTGTTGACTTTGGGGCATATCCGCTTAGCCGTTCTTTTATTTTTGGTCTCAACGTAGCATTTTAATTCTTTAAATACATAGTAATCATGAAAAAGATACATCTATTATATGCCGTATTCGCCCTATTGGCAACAGGATTTTCCTCTTGTGAGGATTTGCTGACGGAAGAACCTAACTCAAAATATGACCGGGACCGCTATTTCGATTCGGAAGATAAAGCGGAAATGGCAGTGATGGGAATATATAGTTCATTGTCGGACTTTAATCATTATGGTTGGTACGAAATGGCCTCTCCCGCATCGGACGATACCTATTATACGGCTCGTACGCAGTCTGACAATCAGGTTCACGATATTGCACATTATCAGCTAAACTCCACGAATACGTGGATTGAAAGTATCTGGAAACTGAAATATGAGGGAATCGACCGGGCTAACCTCACCATTGACGGAATCTGTGGCATGACAGGATACGCAGAAAATACCCGTCTGAAAGCATTGGAAGCGGAAGCTCGCTTTCTGCGTGCTTTCCTCGCATTTGATTTGGTGAGATATTGGGGAGATGTGCCTTTCAAAACATCTTATTCATCATCCTACGAATCTGCTTTTGGTGAACGTGTGGACAGGGAAGTGATTTATGACGAGATTATATCCGACCTTACTTTCGCTAAAAACAATCTGGATTGGGCAACTGCTTCTTCCAGTCCCGAACGGGTGACGCAAGGGGCTGCCCGTGCATTGCTGATGCGTGTATATTTGCAACGTGCAGGATATAGCCTTCAATCGAATGGACAGTTGAAACGTCCGGAGGACAGTAAGCGGATGGAATATTTCGATGCAGTGATAAAAGAGTGGGAGGCTTTTGAAAAGAAAGGATACCATGATTTTTATGATGGTGGTTATGAGGCACTCTTTAAAAGCTACTCGCAGGGGGTACTGAATAATAAGGAGAGTCTTTGGGAGATTGCTTTCTATCATTCACAAGGACGTCGTAACGGTGGAGCATGGGGAATTTATAATGGTCCGCAGGTGGCGGAACCTACCGGAATTTCTGCATCTGAAGCAAATCAGTATATGGGACGTGCCAACGGTTTCTTTATAGTCGTTCCCGAATGGCGTAACTTCTTCGAAGCGAGCGATAAACGCCGTGATGTGGCGATTTGCACCTATCGTTATACCTGGAATGGTACTAAAAAAGAGCATGTAAAAGAAGAAAGAAGTGCAGGTAGCTGGTATGTAGGAAAATGGCGCCGGGAATGGATGCCGAAAGAGTCATGGAACAAGAATATCAATTATGCGGATGTAAACTATTGTCCTTTGCGTTATGCTGATGTGGTATTGATGGCTGCCGAAGCGTATAATGAAACAGGAACAGACAGACAAAAAGCATGGGATTTGCTGAATAGCGTACGTACACGTGCTGAAGCAACTTCTATTACAGAAGCGAATTATGATGAAATGATGAGCGTACGGAAAAAGACACATAACCTCACTTTCATCGATGATTCTACACCGGAAGGAAAGTTCCGTACAGCTCTTTACTGGGAACGTGGCTTTGAACTGGCTTTTGAAGGACAACGCAAATATGATCTGATACGTTGGGGAGTACTGGGAAAGGCTCTGAAACTGTTTGGTGAGATCAGTTCCGTCAATCAGAAAGAGAACAAACCATATCCGGCTTACCGGAATTTTATGGAGGGTAAACATGAACTTTTCCCTATCCCTCTGAAAGAGATACAAAGTAATCCGAAACTCAATGGAATGAATAATAACGGGTATTGAGAAGACTCTCAATAGAATAGGCGACTGGAAAAATATACAAAAATAGTTTGCCAATTCAAAGAAAAGCCGTACTTTTGCAAGCCGATTATTATCACAAAATGATAAGAGATTAATTCATAGCAAGTTAGTATTCCTTTGTCCGGGGAAGACTAATGAGTGGTGAAGAAATTTTTAGTAGTAACATTTAAAAAACAAAATTAGAGTGGATACTTTAAGTTACAAGACCATTTCTGCAAACAAAGCGACTGTAACCAAAGAATGGGTTATCGTTGACGCTACAGACCAAACATTAGGCCGTCTGGGAGCAAAAGTTGCAAAATTGCTGAGAGGAAAGTACAAACCAAACTTTACTCCTCACGTAGACTGCGGTGATAACGTTATCATCATCAATGCAGACAAAGTAAAACTGACTGGTAACAAATGGAATGACAGAGTTTATTTGTCATATACAGGTTATCCTGGTGGTCAGAGAGAAATGACTCCTGCCCGTTTGATTACAAAACCGAACGGTGAAGAGAGATTACTGAAAAAAGTAGTGAAGGGCATGCTTCCTAAGAATATCCTGGGAGCTAAGTTGCTGAATAACTTGTATGTTTACGCTGGTAGCGAACACAAACAAGCTGCTCAGAACCCGAAAATGATTGATATTAATTCATATAAATAAGATATAATGGAAGTAGTAAATGCATTAGGCAGACGTAAACGTGCTATTGCACGCATATTCGTAAGCGAAGGTACAGGAAAGATTACTATTAACAAGAGAGACCTTGCAGAGTACTTTCCATCAACTATTCTTCAGTATGTTGTAAAACAACCATTGAACAAGCTGGGTGCTGCTGAGAAGTATGACATCAAGGTGAACTTGTGTGGTGGTGGTTTCACTGGTCAGTCTCAGGCATTGCGTTTGGCAATTGCTCGTGCACTGGTTAAGATGAACGCTGAAGATAAAGCTGCTCTTCGTGCAGAAGGCTTCATGACTCGTGACCCTCGTTCTGTTGAACGTAAGAAACCGGGACAGCCGAAAGCTCGTAGAAGATTCCAGTTCAGCAAGCGTTAATGTGCTGCCTGATAGAGGAATATGTTTAGTATCTAAACTACTGGGACTCTGCTCATAGACTACCCAGCGGTTGGTTTAGAAAAAACAAAAAAGAAAGTAAACGATTTAAAGAAAAAACAAGATGTCAAGAACAAATTTTGATACATTATTGGAGGCTGGTTGCCACTTCGGACACCTTAAGAGAAAGTGGAACCCTGCAATGGCTCCTTATATTTTCATGGAACGCAATGGTATTCATATCATTGACCTCCACAAAACAGTTGCAAAAGTAGACGAAGCTGCTGAAGCTTTGAAACAGATTGCCAAATCTGGCAAGAAAGTTCTTTTTGTTGCTACTAAAAAACAAGCTAAACAAGTTGTAGCTGAGAAAGCTCAATCTGTTAATATGCCTTATGTAATCGAACGCTGGCCGGGTGGTATGTTGACTAACTTCCCGACTATCCGTAAGGCTGTGAAGAAAATGGCTACTATCGATAAATTGACTAACGATGGTACTTACTCTAACCTTTCTAAGAGAGAAGTTCTTCAGATTTCTCGTCAACGTGCAAAATTAGACAAGACTTTGGGATCTATCGCTGACCTGACTCGTCTGCCGTCTGCATTGTTCGTTATCGACGTAATGAAAGAAAACATCGCAGTTCGCGAAGCTAACCGTCTGGGTATCCCTGTATTTGGTATCGTTGATACTAACTCTGATCCTTCAAACGTAGATTTCGTAATTCCTGCTAACGATGACGCTACTAAATCAGTAGAAGTTATCTTGGATGCTTGCTGCGCTGCAATGATCGAAGGTTTGGAAGAAAGAAAAGCTGAAAAGATCGATATGGAAGCTGCTGGTGAAGCTCCTGCTAACAAAGGCAAGAAGAAATCAGTGAAAGCTAGACTCGACAAGTCTGACGAAGAAGCTATCAACGCAGCTAAAGCTGCTGCTTTCATCAAGGAAGACGAAGAGGCTTAATATATAAAATGTGCCAATTTGCTAATGTGCAAGAGTATATTTATACGCTTGTATCTTGATTGGCAGATTGGCACATTTTTTTGTTTCGAAAATTATTATTCATTTAAATAAAGGAAATTATTATGGCTGTAAGTATGGCTGATATTACCAAGCTGCGCAAAATGACCGGAGCTGGTATGATGGATTGCAAAAACGCGTTGACTGAAGCTGAAGGCGATTTCGACAAGGCAATGGAAATTATCCGTAAGAAAGGACAAGCTGTTGCTGCTAAGCGTTCAGAACGTGAAGCTTCTGAAGGTTGCGTTTTGGCTAAAACTACCGGTGACCGTGCTGTTATCGTTGCTTTGAAGTGTGAAACTGACTTTGTGGCTCAGAATGCTGATTTCGTGAAACTGACTCAGGATATTCTTGATCTTGCTGTGGCTAATAAATGCGCTACTTTGGACGAAGTAAAAGCATTGCCGATGGGTAACGGTACTGTACAGGATGCAGTGACTGACCGTAGCGGTATCACAGGTGAGAAAATGGAACTGGATGGTTACATGACTGTAGAAGGTGTATGCACTGCTGTTTATAATCACATGAACAGAAATGGTCTTTGCACGATTGTTGCTTTCAACAAGGAAGTGAACGAGCAGTTGGCTAAGCAAATAGCTATGCAGATTGCTGCCATGAACCCGATTGCTATTGATGAAGATGGCGTTTCTGAAGAAGTAAAACAGAAAGAAATTGAAGTTGCTATTGAGAAGACAAAAGCAGAACAGGTACAGAAAGCTGTAGAAGCTGCTCTGAAGAAAGCTAACATCAACCCGGCTCATGTGGACAGCGAAGAACACATGGATAGCAACATGGCTAAAGGATGGATTACAGCTGAAGATGTAGCTAAAGCAAAAGAAATTATTGCTACTGTTTCTGCAGAGAAGGCTGCACACTTGCCTGAACAAATGATTCAGAACATTGCGAAAGGTCGTCTGGGCAAGTTCTTGAAAGAAGTTTGCTTATTGAACCAGGAAGATATCATGGACGGTAAGAAAACTGTAAGAGAAGTGTTGGCTGCTGCTGACCCTGAACTGAAGATTGTTGATTTCAAGCGTTTCACTTTGAAAGCTGAATAATCAATCAGATTCAAATTCTATGATGTGGTCCTTAAAAATGAACACATTAAGGGATATTCATTAAAACTCCCTATTTGAACATATAAGAACGGCAATTAATTCGTTACGAGTTAATTGCCGTTCTTTTTTAACATAACTTTCATTAATAGGTATCAATCTAATAGATGATTTTACTTTTGATACACCATCTTTTCTCTTAATCTGATTTTATCCATTCCTTTTCTCAAGAGATTGCCATGTATAACATGAGGCATATTCTTTAGGAGGATTATTTCAATGCTTTGTCTATTTCCTTCATCAGTTTTTCTGTATCCCCTTTTTCGTAACCGACAGTGGCAGATATCACTTTTCCTTCTTTGTCGATTAAGTAACTTCTGGGAATGTATTGACTGGCAAACTTACCTGTGACTTCCCGTTTCGGGTCCGGGTAGAGAGGAAATGTAAACCCTTTACGATTGTTGTATTTCGTTAATTGCTTGTCTGTATGTTCGCGCCCGATTACTAATATACGGAAATCCTTGTTGTCTTTATACTTAGGCCAAAGTGTTTTCTGAATTTCAGCCAGTTCATTTTGGCAAGGACCACACCAGGTGGCGAAAATATTGATTAATACAACTTTCCCTTTCAGGTCTTCAGAGTTTACGGTACCGTTCACTGTTGAATGAAGGGTGAAAACAGGCATATTATCGCCTACCTTGACGATATCAGCATTGTTGTCTTGTGCAAATGACAACAGTGAGAATAACGCTGCTGCACAGAATAATGTTACTTTTCTCATATCTTTAAAATATTTAGTTATGCGAATCAGTAGTTGAAATCACTAGCTGATTCAGTTAGTTAAATTGTTATTAT
>OGET01000783.1_pt1 | contig 10537 bp, 9 predicted proteins | sample 1570771 | NCBI WGS metagenome assembly OGET01 (sample SAMEA2582032, study PRJEB24529) | metagenome | biome: Human gut stool | place: China | collected 2011 | reverse complement strand
CGCATAACTTATCCACGTCCGTCGTCCTAAAGCGGTTCGTCCAGCTTTTCCGGCTAGCCAAATCTACTCCGGTAGCCGTTTCACGAGCAGTCATAATCAATGAGACTCTACTTCCCGAAGCTGCAGATATGTCTTTTTGTAAATCAACCATCACATAGACGTCCGCTCCCGAATTCATCAACAACTGCTTATCATTGGAATCAGCATTCTTACTTTCCCATTCGGAAGCGCGCAAAGTTCCTGACTGTTTTCCCTCAGCAGCCACCGTCTTCACGCCAAGCTTAACAAATCCCTCCTTTACCGTACTTACGGCTATACGAAGATCAAAATCATTCTTCAGAATATCGGCGTATGAGCTTCGGTCATTGCTTTTATAGGGGACTACCATGATTGTCGGCAAAGCCATTTGTTGCCGAGTTTCCTCCATCGACATTTCTTCCTGGGGTCTCGTCATCAATTTATTCCGTATCAAGTCTTTTTTAAGCGCACCTAATAAGATTTGAGCCGTTACTGTACCTTTGTATAGATTGAAAGATTGCCGTACCGGGTCTCCTACCGTTTCATCGTTCTTCACAAAAAGCATATAACGTGAACTGAAAAACTGATTCATATAGTAAGAATCTTCTTTCCCGACGAGCGGCTGTCCGTTTTCCACTCCGTCAATGCCGTTGAGGAATATAGCATTAAAGATCGACTTCAATGCCATATTATATACATCCTTCTTTTTTTCGGCTGTTCCGGAAGCGGTGATAACGGCTATGTTATCATCTGCCTTCACACAAGTTACGTCATTGGAGTATGACTCCTGTGCCATGAAATGAATAGTGTATACAACTAGCAGGTTCAAAAGCAGTATTCGTAACTTCATCATAGTCCAAGTCCGCCTAAAAAGGTATTTTTTCGAGAAAGAATAATCAATTTCTTTTCTTCTTTCGATGCTTTCATTATCTCCTCACCGCCTTTGCTCACGGTACATAAAGAACGTGTTCCGCTCAATACTTCTTTCACATTCAAGCGTCCGACTTCTTTCAATGACAGTTCTCCGGCAATATCCATCTCTATGTAAACGATAAATTTCTGGCCTTTTTGTACCCCTCTCTTGGTTCCAAGATCGATATATACAGTTTGTGCTTTATCTTTTTTGGTACTCTCAATCTGTACAATCGTTCCTTTCATTTTGAAATACTCGTCAACAAAATCGTCCATGCTTATTACTACATAATCCAAAGTCTTAATGATAGCTTCATCAGGAGTATCGCCAATATTCCCGGTCAGCCCCTCGTGAGTGAATGTCTGGGTTCCTTTGAGTGTACCGTTAGAAGGGTCTACTATTTTCAACGTGTAAGAAACACTCCCCTGATAATAGGTCTTCCCTTTACTATCTGTTTTTTTAACTCCCTGCATACTGGTAATATTTCCCTGAATAAGATATTGGGCGCCTAACGTTGTCATGACCTCGCTTCTGCAAACGGCATCTCCCATAACAGAAACCTCTTGGCGTCTTTTCGCTTCAGGCTTCAATGCTTCATTAGAATCAACATCAATAAGTTCTACACGACCCATCTTCTGGATACCTTCTATTACTTTATTACGCAATGCTTCCGCCAAAATATTACTGATAGTACCGGGACGCGAGAAATAATCAATATAGACTCTTTCTTTACCGTTTTCATCGGTTTGTGCATAGCCTAACATTGGAATTAGGCAAATAGAGAACAATAGTAAAATCTTCTTCATGTCTGTTTATTATTTATTATTAATGCTATGTTTGTTTTTTAGTGCAATATTTCGCTCTTTTAATACAATATAGAATGTTCTTTTTTCAATAATGATTTACTGTTATGAATGATTGTGTTTTCTCTGACTGCAAAGTTAAGCACACATTAAGGTGTATTGTATACACAATATTTACTACAACCATCCGTTAAACGAATAGTTATCTCCAAATATCAATGAGAAAAGGGAAAAGAGTGGTATGTTCAATAAAACGAGGTCGTTTTCCCGTCTCCAAGCTATTTGCACCATCGCATTTTCCACAGTTCTCTCGAATAAGTATAAAATAGCATTTGTTATATCCACTAAAATTGTTACATTTGTCCAATAATAAATTGCTTCCCAATAACAAGATACATGGAAACAGATTTAAAGAAGATAGTAGGACATCGGCTGCAAATGCTTCGTATGGAAAAGAATCTTACTCAAGAACAAATGGGAGAAAAGTTGAACCTGTCAACAAGTGCCTATTGTAAGATTGAGTATGGTGAAACCGACCTCACATTAACAAGGCTGAACAAAATAGCAGAAGTGCTAAATATGTCTGCATTGGAGCTATTTAATAAAATAGATGGAAATGTGTATGTCAATAACACAGGTACAATCGGGACAAATATCGGAGTCGTGAAAGATTGTAGCACTGTCCGCATCGAAGCTGCAGAGGATCTCCGTGAACTAATCAAGGCAAACAGCCGGTTTATCGAGATATTGTGCAAACGCATAGAACTTTTAGAGAATAAAGTACTGGTATAGTAACATACTCATAGAATTATTACATTAAGGTAACAATAATGAGAATGCACAGATCACCGATTAGTTATCGATTTTCTGTGCATCACTACTATTTTAAAAACACTTTTAAGACACCCTACTAAAATTCTTTATTAGGTGTAGCTTATACCCCTAACTCTTATAAAAAGGCTTACGCAAAGATATCACTCCGTAGAATATAACCGATTACATCTCCTTTACGTACATTGGTACCTTGTTGCGCACATATTTCCACCACACGTCCGGTAAATCCGGTCAGAATCTTTTCATATTCTCCCCATGGGGTAGAAAGATAACAAAAGACTTCATCATGCTGATATTTACGTCCGATGAATGGAGCAATGGATGGTCCCTCTACGGAAACTTCCCAAAGTACCTGCCCGTTATCAGGAGCAATGACCGGGTCTGCCTTGGCACGTTTCAATTTCTTAATTTCCTCTTCCGAATATCCGTTCTTTGCCATTGCCGCATCTTTAGCATGTTGTAACTCTTCCTCAAAACGCTTTTTGGCAACCCCGGACTTATAATCACGGTACTGACGATCGTGCATGGCCAGTTCGAAAAGCTCCTCATCATCCTCTCCATATTCCCAGCCATTTTCATCCATTTCCTTTCGATATTCATCCAAAGCATCCGGATAATTCAACTGCGGGTCGGTATCGACAAATTCATATCCTTTAGATTTCGCCAACTCTATAATCTCCGGAGCGAGCTTACCCGGAAGACGTCCACTTTTACCCAGAATCATATCCCAAGTATGGTTATCTATCATTGTCCAGCGATCTTCCCCTTTTACCTGCTGCATAAGATTCATTAATGCAACATTCTTCACATACTGGCTGAAAGGAGTCACCAAAGGAGGATACCCCAGCTTAGGCCATACATATTCCACTTCATCAAAAAGCATCACAAGCAAATCATCCAGACTAAATTCCGGCTCATTCTTACTCCTTAATATCATATTGATACCAGAATGTACTCCTTTCAAGTCTGCCATCATGGAACCCATCATACCACCCGGCAAACCACACTTCAGTAGAAGTGAAGACATGTATTTATTGGTAGGATCCATAAAATAACCCAGAAAATCATCAATGAATTCTTGCGTCATAGCGCGAGCTTTCATATATGCTTTCATATTTATGTCGGGAACCTGGAAGCCTAAATCTTTCAACATAGCCTGCACAGAGATTACGTCCGGATGCACTTTGCCCCAAGACATCGGTTCCATAGCCACATCAATGATGTCCGCACCATTTTCGCAAACCTCAAGAATAGAAGCCATAGACAATCCCGGTCCGCTATGACCATGATATTGAATCAATATATCCGGATGTTTCTCCTTGATAGTCCTGACCAATTCTCCTAACATACCCGGACGACCGATACCCGCCATATCCTTCAAGCAGATTTCAGGTGCACCGGCCTCAATCAGCTGATCGGCAATTCGAGCATAATACTCAACAGTGTGTACGGGAGAATAGGTGATACAAAGAGTTGCCTGCGGAATCATACCTGCTTCCAAAGCATATTTAATAGAAGGAATGATATTTCTTGTTTCGTTCAGTCCACAGAAAATGCGTGTGATGTCCACTCCCTGCGCATGCTTGACTTTATACATCAATTTACGTACGTCTGCCGGAACCGGATACATGCGCAACGCATTCAATCCGCGATCGAGCATATGCGTTTGAATACCCGCTTCTTTAAAAGGTGCGGTAAAAGCACGGACAGCCTTATTAGGATTTTCGCCGTACAACAGATTCACTTGCTCAAAAGCACCGCCATTCGTTTCAACTCTGGCAAAACAGCCCATCTCAATAATCAAAGGAGCGATACGGACAAGCTGATCAACCCGAGGTTGATATTTACCGGAAGATTGCCACATGTCCCGATAAACAAGACTGAATTTAATTTCCTTTTTCATCATAGCCAATAATAAGTGATTTTTTCTTCGGTTAACTTCACATATACAAATATAAAGGTTTAAACTGACATATAGTCAAACAAGCACCTTAAAAAATAGATATAAAGAGATGTTTAATATCATAATGAAAGAAGGCCACCTCTAAATAGATCCATTTACTATAAATAACAAATCAAATTGTTTTATGTTCGCATTTATTCTTTTAAGAATACTAACAAGTCTGTTAGTAACAACATTGTTAGTAACAAACTTGTTAGTATTTCAAAGAATCACTATATTTGCCCAATAAGAATAATAAAGAATAGTTATGGAAAAGCCGTTTGTTTTTGGTGTAGCCACTTCCGGAGATAACTTTACAGATCGCGAAAAAGAGACTCAACGTTTACTCCTAAACTTTGCACATGGTGTAAATACAGTGCTTATTTCTCCTAGAAGATGGGGAAAAACATCACTAGTTAAGAAAGTAGCCCAGCTATCACAAGATAACAAGAGAAAAGTGGTCTACATAGACATTTTTTCCTGTCGCACCGAAAATGAGTTTTATCGTCTCTTTGCCACTTCTATCTTAAAACAAACTTCTTCCAAATGGGAGGAATGGATAGAGAATACTAAACAATTCCTCTCACACATCAATCCCAAAATCTCTATCGGAGCAGATCCGATGAACGATTTCTCTATATCATTCGAGTACAACATGCAAAATAATACGGAGAATGACATCTTACAGTTACCCGAAAAAATTGCAATAGAGAAAGGAATACAGATAGTCATTTGCATTGATGAGTTCCAACAAATTTCGGATTTCGAAGATTCCAAAACGTTTCAGAAAAAGCTACGTAGCGTATGGCAATTACAACAACATGTCTCATATTGTCTTTTCGGAAGTAAAAAGCATTTAATGAACGAACTCTTTGAAAAGAAGAATTTACCATTCTATAAATTTGGAGATGCTATCTATCTCGCAAAAATAGAAACAAAATACTGGATTGAATATATATGCAAACGATTTGAAAATACAGGAAAACACATTTCTCCCGAACTTGCAGAAGAAATCTGCCGCCTTGTAGACAACCATTCGTCTTATGTACAGCAACTTTCCTGGCTACTTTGGATACGTACCATTAATACAGCAACCACAGAACAACTTTCTTATGCATTGGAAGACCTACTCGACCAAAACAATATTCTATTCCAAAGTGAAACAGAAAACCTTTCTGCCTATCAAATGAATTTTCTAAAAGCAATTGTTGATGGAATACACACTAAATTCAGCAGCAAAGAAGTCATTTCAAAATACAATTTAGGAACATCGGCCAATATTGTCCGCTTAAAAAATGCATTACTACAAAAGGAGCTCATAGAGACAAATGGAAAAGAGATAGTTCTTGCAGATCCAGTATTTGAAGTATGGTTTAAAAAAGAAATGCTTTACTGACATATATACAATAAAAGATGCACAGATTGCCGATCATAAATCGATTCTCTGTGCATCACTACTACTCTAAAGACACTTTTAAGACAAAACTAACTAAATTATGGAAGAATATATAATACCGCGCAGAAAACGTATCCCATACGGCATGATGAACTTCGCAGTAATCCGCCGCGACGACTGTTATTATGTGGACAAAATCCGGTTTATCCCCATGATAGAAGAGGCAGACAAGTTTTTCTTCTTTATTCGCCCGTGCCGTTTCGGCAAAAGTCTTACAGTAAATATGTTGCAACATTATTATGATATACTTGCCAAGAACAAGTTCGATGCCCTGTTTGACGACCTTTACATCGGAAAACACCCTACCCCCTGACCGGAACAGGTATTTGGTGCTGTATCTCAACTTCTCCGGAATAGTCGGTGAACTGCACAACTACCGAAAGAGGCTGGATGCGCATTGTGGCACCACCTTTGAGAACTTCTGCAAAATATATGCCGACTATCTGCCACAAGATACGGTGGACGAATTGATAGAAATAATAAAACCCTAGTATGACAACTACTGCTTTACGGAAGAATGTTATGGCGAAACCACCATGTACAACTCAAATATGGTGCTCTACTTCGCCAAGAATTATATTCAACGAGGCAAAGCACCCAGGGATCACCAACCCCGACAACTTTGTGAGCCTGCTCTATTATTTCGGCATGCTTACTATCAGTGGTATGTATGAAGGAAAGACTAAACTTACCATCCCCAATCAGGTAGTCCGCGAACAAATCTACACCTATCTGCTGAGTACTTATGACGAAGCCGATCTCAGTTTCAGCGGTTACGAGAAGAACGAACTGCCAGCACCCTTGCCTACCACGCTAACTGGAAAGCCTATTTCGGTTATATTGCCGACTGCCTGAAACGTTACACTTCCCAACGCGACAAACAGAAAGGTGAACTTTTTGTCCACGGCTTTACGCTTGCCATGACGGCACAGAACCGCTTCTACCGTCCCATTTCCGAACAGGATACACAGGCAGGATATGTCGATATTTTCCTCTGTCCGCTACTGGATATCTATTCTGGCATGAAGCACAGCTACATTGTAGAACTGAAATACGCCAAATATAAAGACCCCGAAAGCCGTGTGGAAGAACTGCGTCTGGAAGGGATTACACAAGCTAACCGCTATGCAGAAACCGAGACGGTGAAGAATGCGGTCGATGCCACACAACTTCATAAGATTGTGGTGGTGTATAAGGGAATGGATATGCCGGTATGTGAAGAAATTTAAAGCAAACTCAGCAATAAAGCTATACAGAATCTCGAACATCACTGGGAATGGAAGCATATTGTGCCCGTTAACAGTGAAAATCCGTAAAAGAATTCAAAAGAGAAACAAATACAACAAAATTATTTGGAAAGGGCAAGAAGAAGGCTTATATTTGTCATGTGATTTTTTTCATAGTATTAGATTTAAGGTTAACAAAGGTTGGAGCAAGGCGTTGCTCCTTTTTTTATGTCTTATTCCCTGCCGCCAACAGTTTCCCGAACAAATTCAGAATCCCCGCTACACTCTCTTTATCAGATACAGGTATCCGAATACTCGTCCGGCCTGTCTCCTTATCTTCCTCTACAATAGAATCAACCAATCTCTGAGTAGCTTCCGGCGAACTAAGCGTACGTGCCAGTCCGCTAAGGAAAGAAAATCCCTGCTGAAGCAATTGCTCCGGATTATTATCTGCCGCAGATACAGAAGACTTCTTTTCCGTACTCACCTCTGTTACTCCTTCTTCAGGTGTTTCTTCCTCAAGCAATGCCAATGAATCCGTGTCCGTCGTTTGCAAAACAGCCGTTTCCCCCACAACTTTCTCTTCATTATCATTCAAATCAATACTGCAGCCCGCCATACGATTATGCGCTCCGTCCACTTCTTCAGACGGTTCGGCCACCACCTTGAGACTATCCATCATCTTGTCGAACTTGCTGTTTTCCAAGAAGATGGTATCTTCACCATTATCAAGGATACCCTCAAAAAGAGAAGTTTTGAAGTTGAGGGCAGACAACATCCTCTCTTCAATAGTCTGGCTGGCAACAAGATTGATAACCTGGATATTCTTTTTCTGACCGATACGATAAATACGGGCAATACGCTGTTCGAGAACGGCCGGATTCCAAGGCAAATCGAGATTGATAAGTATAGACGCAACTTGCAGATTCAGCCCTGTACTTCCGGCATCAGTTGACAGAAAGACACGGCTTTCCGGCAGTTCGGTAAAGTTATCCGTCAGATTTTTACGGGCTTCGGAAGGAATCCCCCCATGAAGATACTCATACCGGACACCTAAAACGTCCAGTTCTTTCGCTATCAGACGAGTCATCCTCTCCCATTGGCTGAAAATAACCACCTTCTCATCTCCACTCTCAAAGACATTCCTGAGAATATTCAGCGTTTCCTCCACCTTCGTATCATAACGGGTTTTCTGGTCAAGAATATAAGTGCTGTCGCAAAGCATACGCATCTGGCTAAGCATCAACAATAGCCGCTTCCGGTCTTTCTCACTCAGGAAACGGGTTTTCGTCCATTTGAATACTAGTTGCGACACGATAGACTGATATTCATCATGCATATTCCTCTGTTGCTCAGTCATCGGCACAAACAGAACTTTATCCATCCGCCCGGGCAACTGGAGAGCTACATCTTTTTTCCGGCGGCGAATCAGTACGTTCTTCATCTGCTCGCCAATGGCATTCAGATTCTTGTAAGAAACCACCTTACCCGTATCCGACCGGACAACAGTCTGGTCAAGAAACTGATAATAAGGTCCCAAACAAAACTGGTCGACAAACTGCATGATGGAATAAAGTTCCTCCAACTTATTCTCCAATGGAGTACCGGATAAAATAACCGAATAATCCGACTCAATATGACGGGCTGCTTTGGATATTTGAGTATTCCAGTTCTTCAGACGCTGCACTTCATCCATGATAAGGAAATCAGTATGAAGAGACTTCAAGATTTTAATATCATTGCACACACTGTTGTAAGACACTATCTTATAAAATTCTTCCGCTCCATATAGCACTTTCCTGGTCAGGTGATTTCCTTCTACCACAATAGCCTTGGCATCGGTAAAACGCTCTATTTCCTTTTTCCATTGATATTTCAATGATGTAGGGCATATAATCAGAGCGGAAGATATAAACTGATGCTTCCTCATCAGTTCAGCCGTTCCAATAGCCTGGATAGTTTTGCCCAGTCCCATTTCATCCGCGATGATAGATTTTCCGGCACGAAAAGCAAAACGGATTCCTTCTTTCTGATAAGGGTAAAGTTTTGTTTTCAGCAATGTGTCCAATGCTGTGTCCGAAGCATAGTCCGGTAGCAATTGCGACCGCCGCCGCAAATCACGCTGTTCAAGTATAAATCCCAGTGCGTCGGGATACCAACGGAATGTGTTATTCAGGCGGGTAGCAGCCCTCAAGAATTCAGTTATCGAGTCAATGGCGGCAGGGCGCATCACTCCGTCGGGAGTAAAATAAGGACTTGCCAGTTTGCGGAACTCCTCCTCATTGTCCGTACCGATTCGCAAGCAAACTTTACGCTCTCCCTGATAAGACAGGTATACGGAAGAATACGGTGGCGTGACACGGCAAACTTTACGTCTTTTCTCTCTAATCCATAGTTTGACTCCTTCCAAATGTTTGCAAGTACCCAATTGGCTTGCCTTAAAATCCATACACGAACAATAATTCCAAGGACTCTGATGTCCTCTATATACCACATTATATTCATTGCCGGATGTAGGATTTATCACCGTATAATAACCGGGATATTCTTTTTTGTCTCTCTCAAATATTACAAACTTCTCTTTCATTGCCGCCTGCCTCCGCAAAGCAATCTGCCAGTCTTGCAAAGTCATATTGTCCGGTCGATAATGATAAGAAACTTTATTCACTGTGCTTTTCGTCTTTTTATCTGCTTTTGTCTTTTTTGCCATGCTCATTGTACCTTCGAAATTTTGCCAAAAATACGAAAAGGTTTCTGTTTCTCCACAATATAAAGTATACAAATTATCAGGAAATTACTATAATAACTGGTACATTCCCCCTACCAACACACGAACTACACCTTTCATTTCAAGCTCGAAAAGAATCGTATTCATTTTCTGCACGGGAATATCCGCTTCAACTACTAATGTATTAATCTGTAAATCGCCTCGTTTCTCAAGAATTTCAATAACCTTTTGCTCCTCTTCAGACAAATCAAGAAAAAGACTACGCTGCACATTTGCCACTTTTGCCGAATGAGCACTAACCTCCCAGCCCATAGCCTTCACAAAATCTTCGGCTGATAATAACAAAGAAGCTCTGTTTTCTCTGATTAACAGGTTGCATCCTTTTGAATATTCATCATTCACGCGACCGGGGAAAGCGAAACAGTCGCGATGATAACCTTCGGCAAGTTCGGCTGTAATCAGTGAACCGCCTTTCTCTGCTGATTCAATGACAATTGTAGCATCACACACACCGGCGACAATACGGTTACGGCTGACAAAGTTATGCCGGTCGGGATTGGTGCCGGACAGAAATTCGGTCAGTAATCCCCCTTTTTCAAGCATGTCAACAGCTGTTT
>OGET01000778.1_pt1 | contig 10576 bp, 8 predicted proteins | sample 1570771 | NCBI WGS metagenome assembly OGET01 (sample SAMEA2582032, study PRJEB24529) | metagenome | biome: Human gut stool | place: China | collected 2011 | reverse complement strand
ATATTAAGGTTGATTCAGGTATGGGCCGTAATCAACCTTAATATGACAGGTCAAACCAGTTAAATCAAGCCCTTGATCCTTAACCATTTCCAACCACTCTAGCGAAGCTACCGTCAGCGTGATGTTTTCTTGAATAGCCAAAGGAACCTCGTCTGGCAAGACTACTCCTAAAATAAGTATCGGCTGCTCCAAGCCAGCTTGACGAAGTTCAAGCGCCTCGTCTAGGTTGGAAACACAAAAAACATCCACCTGCTTAGATACATGCTTGGCCACTTCGACAGCACCATGACCATAAGCATTGGCCTTAACAACTGCAAAAGTCTTTACCTGTTTAGGGATGTGACTAACCACTTGTTCAATATTTTCTGAAATTGCTGATAGATCAACCTTTGCCAAGGTTGGTCGATGTAAACTTGAAATCATAAGCTATCCTCTTCCAACATCTATCTCTTAGTTTTTTTCTAAAATGACACTTGCCTGAACAAAATCACCGCTATGGGAAATCGAGATAAAAACCTTGCCTTCAAAAGGTGATTGGGTTACCACTGGAGCTCCCTTGTCATTGGTCAATATTTCAATATCCTTAAAACCAACTGCTCCAATACCAGTACCCCAAGCCTTTGAAAATGCTTCCTTACCGGCCCAGCGCCCTGCTAAATAGGACATCTGACGATTACCAGAAAGGGATTCAAAACGCTCCCACTCTTTTGGTGTCAATACCTTTTTTGCAAAGCGTGGATTGCGGTCATAAGCCTTTTTTACAGCTGAAATTTCCTGCAAGTCTATACCATGTCCAAAAATCATAATTGTTACGAAAGTTGATTGTGGATTTCACGAATAAGGCTATCAGTCTTATCCCAGCCAAGACATGGATCTGTGATTGATTTCCCATAAACTTCAGGTGTGTCCTGACGACCATCCTCAAGGTAAGACTCAATCATAAAGCCACGCACGGTATCCGCGATACGCTCATCCCACTCACGGTTAAGAAGGACTTCACGCACAATGCGAACTTGTTCCATGAAGTTTTTACCAGAGTTATCATGGTTTGTATCGACAAGGATAAATGGATTTTCCAAATTAAATGCACTATACTTGTCCAAAGCCTTAACCAAGTCCTCGTAATGGTAGTTGACAATGTTCTGACCATTTTCATTGTTGGCACCACGCAGGATAGCGTGAGCTAGTGGGTTACCATCTGTTTTAACTTCAGCGCCATTGTAAAGGAAATGCTGTTGATTCTGCGCCGCATAGATACCATTAAACATGACATTCAAATTTCCTGACGTTGGGTTCTTCAAGCCAATTGGCACATCAATACCTGAAGCTACAAAGCGATGCTCTTGGTCCTCAACAGAACGGGCTCCAACAGCATGATAGCTAAGCAAGTCATCAAAGAAGGAAAGATTTGACGGATAAAGCATCTCGTCAGCGATTGGAAGACCTGTTTCAGTAATAATACGTGACTGAAGGTGGCGAACTGCCTTAACCCCCTCAAGAAGGTCTACCTCTCCCTCTGCATCTGGTTGGTGGATAAGCCCCTTATAACCATCCCCATTAGTACGTGGTTTAGCTGTATAAACACGCATAACAATAAAGATTTTATCTTTCACTTCTTCCTGAAGTTTGGCCAAACGGTGTGCATAGTCAAGAACGGCTTCTTCATTATCAGACGAACATGGACCAATAACCAAGAGAATACGTTTGTCCTCACCCTTGATAATTTTTGCCAAGGCCTCATCATTAGCCTGTTTAGTTACTAGAGTGTCTCCCGTAAGAGCGTGTAATTTCCTTACTTCCGCTACATCAATCAGCGGACTATTTTGATGAATTCCCATCTATTTCCCTCTCTTTGTGAAAAGAGAGCGAACCGCTTGGTCATCCAAACGGTTCACTCCCCATATATGGTTTCTGTTACCTTATTATTTTGACAAAGTATCGTGGATTTCACGAATCAATTCTTCTGTCTTATCCCAACCAAGACATGGGTCAGTGATTGATTTACCATAGACATCTGGTGCATCTTGACGACCATCTTCAAGGTAAGATTCAATCATGAAACCACGTGCAACTTTGTTGATTTTTTCATTCCAGTCACGGTTAATCAAGGTTTGACGAACGATACGGATTTGTTCCAAGTAACGTTTACCTGAGTTATCATGGTTTGTATCAATAACGATGAATGGATTTTCAAGGCCCATTTGTTCATAGTGTTCAATTGTTTCAAGCACATCATCATAGTAGAAGTTAGGTACGTTTTTACCATATTCATTCGTTGAACCACGAAGAATAACGTGTGCCAATGGGTTCCCTGGAGTTTCAACTTCTTCACCGTTAAAGAGGAAGTTTTGTTTGTTTTGTGCGGCGTAGATACCGTTAAACATCACGTTAAGGTTCCCTGATGTTGGATTCTTCATACCAGTTGGAACATCAATACCTGACGCAACAAAACGGTGTTGTTGGTCTTCTACAGAACGTGCACCAACGGCAATGTATGACACAAGGTCATCTACCAAAGGAAGATTTTCTGGGTAAAGCATTTCGTCAGCAGTTGTGATACCAGTTTCAGTGATAACACGGTAGTGAAGGTTACGCACAGCCTTGATACCATTGATTAGGTTTGGTTTACCTTCAGCATCAGGTTGGTGGACAAGTCCTTTATAACCATCACCATTTGTACGAGGTTTAGCTGTATAAACACGCATAACCATAAAGACTTTATCTTTAACTTCTTCTTGAAGTTTAGCCAAACGATGAGCATAATCAAGAACAGCTTCTTCATTATCAGATGAACATGGACCAATAACCAAAAGCGTACGGTCATCTTCACCCTTGATGATTGCTTCAAGCTCTTTATCACGAGCTTGTTTCTTGGCAAGGGCTTCACCTGTTAATGTAGTTGATTCTTTAACTGCATCAAAATCAATTTTTTCACTTACTGCTTTAAAAACCATAATAATTACCTATTTTTTCCTAAAATTGTTTACGACCGTGACAATTTTTAAATTTCTTACCAGAGCCACATGGACAGAAGTCATTACGACCAACCTTACTAAAGTCAATTTCTTGACCATTAGCATCTGCTTGGTGGGCCTGGATATTGCCTGTTGCTGTTGTCGAAACACGTTCATTCACATTTTCACGAGATTGCTCATGAATTTGTGCTTTCATCATTGTACGTGTCACATCATATTCAATTGCCCCAATCATATCTTGGAACATCTTGAACCCTTCAGATTGATACTCAACGATTGGGTTGTTTTGTGCATAACCACGCAAACCAACGGCATTACGTAATTGATCTAGGGCATCGATGTGGTCCGTCCACTTGTTATCAACAACCATCAAAATCAAGACTTTTTGGAATTCACGGATAGCTTCCTCTGAACGCAATTTCTTGATTTGACGATCATAAACGTCGTCTGCTAACTCAGTCAGATAAACCTTGATAGCATCATAATTAACACTACGTTTAGTCACCTCTCCCACTTCTTTTAGATCTTCAAGTGAGATGGCATTCTCAGGAACCAAGGCCTGACGAGCAAAGTTCAAGATACCTTTAAGAGCTTCTTCTTGATCGTTGCGACTGTGCCCATCAACCGTACGGTTAATAGTACGTTTAATCATAGCCTTGATTTCAGGTTCAAGGTCACGTTCTGCTGTGATAACATCATAACGCTCAGCGTAGATGATTTCACGTTGTTCACGCATAACGTCATCGTACTGAAGGACTTGTTTACGAGTATCGTAGTTATTTCCTTCGACACGTTTTTGAGCCGCTTCCACTTGGCGTGTCAACATACGTGATTTGATAACAATATCTTCATCATCAGCATTCAAACGTTCCAAGACTTGTTTGATACGATCAGAACCGAAACGACGCATCAATTCGTCTTCAAGTGAAAGGTAGAATTGAGATTCCCCTGGGTCCCCTTGACGTCCCGCACGACCACGCAACTGGTTATCGATACGACGGCTTTCGTGACGCTCTGTACCAATGACACAGAGTCCACCAAGGTCAAGAACACCTTCACCAAGTTTGATGTCGGTACCACGACCGGCCATGTTGGTCGCAATCGTAACGGCACCACGTTGACCTGCATTCATGATAATATGCGCTTCTTTTTCGTGGTTCTTGGCATTAAGCACTTCATGAGGAATACCTGCTTCAACCAACATCTTAGAAATCAAGTCAGATGTTTCAACGGCAACCGTACCAACAAGGACTGGTTGCCCCTTTTCATAACGACGTTTAACATCTTGTACCACAGCGCGGAATTTAGCGTCCAAGGTAGGGTAAAGAAGGTCATCGTGGTCAATACGTTGAATTGGACGGTTAGTTGGAATCGGAATGATTCGCATGTTGTAAATTTCACGGAATTCATCTTCCTCGGTTTTACCAGTACCAGTCATCCCTGACAATTTCTTGTACATACGGAACATATTTTGGTAAGTGATTGAGGCAGATGTCTTCGTTTCTTCTTGAACTGGCACACCTTCTTTTGCCTCAATGGCTTGGTGGAGCCCATCTGAGAAACGACGTCCTTCCATGGTACGACCTGTAAATTGGTCAACGATAAGAATTTCTTGCTCAGGACTGACCACATAGTCGATATCATGCAACATGATGTAGTTGGCACGAAGGGCGTTATCAATATAGTGAGTCAAGGCAACATTGTCAATATCGTACAAGTTGTCCAAGTTGAAGAATTCTTCAGCCTTGTCAATACCTGAGTCATTCAAACCAATCGTTTTTGTTGGAATATCAATGGCATAATCATCCTCTGTCAAGGTCTTAACAAAGGCATCCGCACGGTGATATAACTGATTAGTTTCTGAACTTACAGGACCTGATACAATCAATGGTGTACGAGCTTCGTCGATAAGAACTGAGTCAACCTCATCGACCAAGGCATAGTTCAATGGACGTTGTACCATGTTTTCCTTACGAACAACCATGTTATCACGAAGATAGTCGAAACCTACCTCTGAGTTGGTTGAGTAAGTGATGTCACAGTTATAAGCTTCACGTTTTTCAGCTGGTGATTTGGCTGAAAGGTTAATCCCTACTGACAAACCAAGCCAACTATAAAGCTCACCCATTTCAGTCGCATCACGCTCTGAAAGGTATTCGTTAACGGTGATAACGTGCACACCTTCACCTGAAATAGCATTTAGGTAAACAGGCATTGTCGCAGTCAGGGTTTTCCCTTCCCCTGTACGCATCTCTGGGACGTCACCATGGTGAAGAACAATACCACCCATGATTTGCACACGATATGGGAAAAGTCCAAGGACACGTTTTGCCCCTTCACGAACAACTGCAAATGCCTCTGGCAAGAGTTGGTCTAGGCTTTCTCCGTTTTGATATCGTTTTTTAAATTCTTCTGTTTTTGCCTGAAGTTCTTCATCTGAAAGAGCCGCCATTGCATCAGCATAGCTCTCGACTTTCTTGGCAGTTTTTTCTAGTTTCTTAATTTCGCCTTTATCATTTTCAATGATTTTGCGTAATATATTTGCCATCTTTTTTCCTTTCGACAGTCTTTATCTCCATATTTTACCACAAAAGCCCCCTTTAAACAAGAAATCACTCAAGGATTGACAAAGAAAAAAAGCCCTAGTTTAAGGGCTTTCACAATGGATTTGCAAATAAACGAAAACTTTTTTATTAGATTCACTGAAAATATCGACAATAATACTTGAAACCTACTTCTTAGAGTTTTCTTGACTCTCTAGAATATCCTCAAAATCATGCAAGAGATTTTCAAAAGCCTGCTCAAAGAAGGCATGGTCGGTGCTACTATAGGCCTTCATTATCATAGGGCTAGCTTCAAAATCAACGTAGAATTGATAGTCCAAGACACCATTTTTCCAGTAAAATTTGATGCTAGGGGAGGCCGTTTTTTCACCGCACATCCCAGGAATGGCCCGTTGTAAGCCATAAATGTGATCTCCATAGTCCTTCAGACGATAGTAAGCTCCCTCAAAATAATAGGATTTGCCGATTTCAATACGCTCAAATAGTGCAACTAAAACTTTTTCGTTACTCATACTTAAGCCTCGTTAGGGTGACTGACAATCATCTCCAATTGTCCATCAATTTCCCAATCTGTCACATCATTTGGAAGAATGAAGTGATCACCTTTTTTTAGACAATAAATGCGTGAATCGATAGTCATAGTCCCATTGCCAGAAAGTACCGAACAAAGCAAATAAGGAGCTGATTGCTTGAAGTCAACCAAGCCACTGAGTTTCCATTTATATACGGTGAAGAAGGAGTTTGATGTCAAACAAGTCGACTCTAATTGCAAGGTCTTAACAGTTGCTGGGATGCTATTTTCTGGGTCCCCTAAATTCAAGACATCAAGAGACTGTTGAATATGAAGCTCACGTTTATTGCCCTGATCATCCCTACGATCAAAATCATAGACACGGTAAGTGGTATCGCTAGATTGTTGAGTTTCTAAGATAAGGATACCTGGACCAATAGCATGCATGGTACCACTTGGTACAAAGAAAAAGTCACCTTTCTTAACAGGAGTTTTCGACAAAAGTCCGTCCCAATCACCTGCTTCAATTAAGGACGCCAATTCTTCCTTGGTCTGAGCCTTGTGACCATAAATAATTTCTGCACCCTCTTCAGCATCAATAATATACCAACATTCTGTCTTTCCTAGCTCACCTTCATGCTCTAGTCCATAAGCATCATCAGGGTGTACTTGTACTGAGAGCCAGTCATTAGCGTCCAAAATCTTTGTCAACAAAGGAAAAACACTAGTCTTGGGATTTCCAAAAAGTTCTGGTTTATCCTTGTAAAGCTCTGCCAGGTGGAAACCAGCATACTTTCCGTTTTTGACATAGGATACACCATTAGGATGGGCAGATATTGCCCAGTATTCGCCAGTGTGTTCACTGGGAATATCATAACCAAACTCTGTCTTAAGGCGATTACCTCCCCAGATTTTTTCATGCATTGGCGAATCTAAAAATAAAGGTTCCATTACATCCTCCTGTATAGAGCAAAACGCCTTAAGATCATGTCTTAAAGCGATTTTACATATTTTGCTTATTTGCGTAAGTGTTTGTCAGCTACATCTTTGGCAAGTGCAAAGTTACCAAGTGTCGCAGAGCCATTACCTGAAACAGCAGGTGTCACAATATATTCATTTACATCTGGTACTGGAAGGTAACCATTCAAAAGAGCTGTGAATTTTTCACGGACACGACGAAGCATGTGTTCTTGTCCCATAACACCACCTCCAAAGACGATAACTTCTGGACGGTAGAGCACAGTTGCCTGGACAGCAGCTTGAGCAATGTAGTAAGCTTGAACATCCCAAACCTCAGAATTTTGCTCAATCAATTCGCCACGAATACCTGTACGGGCTTCAAGTGATGGACCAGCAGCCAAACCTTCCAAACATCCGCGGTGGAATGGACAAGTTCCGTTAAATTCATTGGAAACATCATTTGGGTGAAGAGGTACATATACGTGACCAGCTTCAGTGTGACCCATACCACCAATGAACTCACCATTTTGAATAGCACCGGCTCCAATACCAGTTCCGATAGTGTAGTAAACAAGACTCTTAACACCTTTACGAACAAGTGTCTCACCATAAGCAGATGAGTTAACATCAGTCGTAAAGTAGAAAGGAATATTAAACTCTTTAGCAATCAAACCAAGAAGGTCGACATTTGACCAATGTGGTTTTGGTGTTGAAGTCACAAAACCATATGTTTCAGAGTTTGGATCAACATCAATTGGTCCAAATGAACCAATTGCAATTCCAGCCAATTGATCTTCATAACGTTTGAAAAATTCAATCGTACGGTCAATTGTTTCGTAAGGTGTAGTTGTTGGGAATTGAGTTTTTTCAACGACTTGGAATTTCTCATCGCCAACAGCACAAACAAATTTTGTACCACCAGCTTCCAAGCTTCCGTAAAGTTTAGCCATAGGTAAAGCTATCTCCTTTTGTAATCAATAAATAACTATTTTATACTATTATAAAGAAAAGCTAGGCAAAAGACAATCTAAATGAGACCTTGTTTAAGGAGACACAGACTGCTCTGCTTCACACTTATCTTTATGAGCCATTTAACTAAAAAAGCCGAATTGGCTTCGACTTTTCTAGCTTATTATTTAACTGCGATGAAGTCTGCACCTTCAGCAACCGAACCAGTCGCTACTGATGAAACATCTTCGAAGTCTGCAGTGTTTGTAACGATAACCATAGTTGTATCGTCAAGACCTGCTTCAGTGATTACTGAGCTATCGAAGGTAGCCAAGACATCACCTTTTTTAATACGTTGATTTGCTTGAACTTTAGCATCAAATCCTTTACCGTCAAGTGAGACAGTGTCGATACCGATGTGGATAAGCACTTCAGCACCTTTATCAGATTTAAGTCCGTAAGCGTGACCTGTTGGGAAGGCGATTTGCACTTCACCATCAAATGGTGCAACTACTTGGTTACCTGAAGGTTTGATAGCGGCACCTTTACCCATAGCCCCTGATGAGAAGACTGGGTCATTAACATTTTCCAAAGCTACAACTTCACCTTTAAGTGGAGCAGCGATTGTTTCAGCTTGCAATGCAACTGGAGCTGATTCTGCAGATGCAATATCTTCAGCAACAACTTCTTTTTGAGCTTCAACTTCTTCCTCTTTGTAACCGAAGATCCAAGTAAGAGCAAAACCAAGAGCAAGGGTAACAAGCACCATGATCACATACTTAAGCACTTGACCGTTAAGGTAAAGAAGAGTACCAGGAACGATTGTTACACCAAATCCTGTACCAGCAAGGTTAAGGATTGATGCCACCCAACCACCAGCAGCACCGGCGATAAGACCCATGATAAATGGTTTACCGAAACGAAGGTTAACCCCGAAGATAGCTGGTTCAGTGATACCAAGTACCGCTGAAAGAGTTGCAGGGAAAGCAAGTGCTTTCAATTTAGCATCTTTAGTTTTAACACCCACTGCAAGTGTCGCACCAGCTTGGGCAGTCATAGCAGCTGTGATGATAGCGTTAAGTGGGTCTTTACCAGTATTAGCAATGAGGTTAGCTTCAAGCAAGTTAAAGACATGGTGAACCCCTGTAACGACGATAACTTGGTGAACTCCACCAAGGACAAGACCAGCAAGACCAAATGGCAAGTTAAGAATCCATTCTGTAGCAGCAAGAACATAGCTTTCAACAGTATGGAAGACAGGGCCAATGATAAAGAGGGCCAAAGCTGACATTACTGCGAAGACGATAAGGGGACGCAAGAGAAGGTCAAGAACATCTGGAACCCATTTACGAACCCATTGCTCGAACTTAGCACCAAGCAAACCTACGAAGAAGGCTGGAAGCACTGAGTTTTGGTAACCTACTACTGGAATAAAATCAAAGAAGTAGATTGGTTTAGCAGCACCTGATGCAACATCCCAAGCGTTAGGAAGGGCGTTGTTAACCATCATCAAACCAAGAACCAAACCAAGAAGTGGTGAACCACCAAATACGTTAAAGGCTGACCAACAAATCAAGGCTGGGAAGAAGGCGAAGGCTGTATCTGTCAATACAACTGTGTAAGTATAGAAATCAGTAGCAGCAAAAGCTTTTGATGTTGTACCGAACAAACCAAGAACTGTATCGTTATTGATTGCTCCACGGATACCCATGAAAAGACCAGTCGCTACGATAGCTGGAAGCAATGGAACGAAAACGTCACCGAATGAACGGATAGCACGTTGGAACCAGTTACCTTGTTTAGCAGCTTCTGCTTTTTGTTCGTCTTTAGATGCTGTTGGAAGACCTTGAGCAACGACTTCGTCGTAAATCTTGTTAACAGTACCTGTACCAAAGATCATTTGATATTGACCTGAGTTAAAGAAAGCACCTTGAACTTTTTCAATGTTCTCAGCTTTTTCTTTATTGATTTTGTTTTCATCTTTAACCATAACACGTAGACGAGTCGCACAGTGAGCAACACTGTTAACATTTTCACGTCCACCGAGGGCTTCGATGACTTCTTTTGCAATTTGTTTGTTATCCATTTGCAAAATTCTCCTTAATAAAATTTGGTATGAAAGCGTTTAGCTTTTCTTTACGATAACTATTTTAGCATCTTTTCGCCATATGTCAACCGTTTAGCATATTTTTTTATTTTTTGTGATAAATCGTTGATTTTTCTAGGTAAAACGTTTACTATATTACTAACAAATAGATTAGGAGATTACTAAATATGAATCTACCAACAGAAGTTCGTTACCGTCCATACACAGATTGGACAGACGAAGAAAAAACAAAAATTAAAGAAAATGTTAGCAAATCACCTTGGCGTGCAAGCTACCATATTGAACCAGAAACAGGACTTCTAAATGACCCAAACGGCTTTTCTTACTTTAATGGTAAGTTCCAACTTTTCTATCAAAGTTGGCCATTTGGAGCCGCTCATGGTTTGAAACAATGGGTGCATACTGAATCTGAAGATTTGGTTCACTTTACAGAAACTGGTGTCAAACTCTTGCCAGACCATGAAAATGATAGCCACGGTGCCTACTCAGGTTCTGCTTATCAAATCGGTGA
>OGET01000775.1_pt1 | contig 10597 bp, 7 predicted proteins | sample 1570771 | NCBI WGS metagenome assembly OGET01 (sample SAMEA2582032, study PRJEB24529) | metagenome | biome: Human gut stool | place: China | collected 2011 | reverse complement strand
CTGCCACACTGGCTGGTTTTTCAGAGACAATCCAACCAAAATCCATTTTTCTCTTTTTAAATCCTGCATGTAGCCCATCTGCTGAGAATCCTAACGGGCTGGCAATTGTTCCTTCAATGACTTTCATATTTTTTCTCCTAACTCTATGCTTACATCTACAAGTATGACGGTGTCATAAGCAAACCTTCCGTCTCATCCCACCCCTGCATGAGGTTGAGATTTTGCACTGCCTGTCCAGCTGCTCCTTTAAGCAGATTATCAATGACTGAAATAACTGTCAGAACATTGGTTTTCTCATTATAGGCAAAGCCAATATCTGTAAAATTCGATCCAATAACGTTGTGTAGTTCTGGCAAATTATCTTGCACACGTACAAAAGGTTTATCACTATAAGCCTTTGTGAATGCTGAAGCTACATCAGCTACAGTCACGTCCCTCTTCAACTTACAATAAACCGTAGCCATGATTCCACGATTAACGGGTAAAAGCGACGTTGAAAACTGAATCTCAGGCATTTCCGGATTAAAGGTCTGCAAGGTTTGAACAATTTCAGGAATATGCTGATGATGATTGAGTTTATAAGTCACGTAATTATCGTGAACATTGACAAAATGACTAGACTCACTTAAAGCCTTACCCGCACCAGTTAAACCAGACTTGGCATCCACAATGACACTATCCGTCTCAATCAGACCGGTAACAACCAAAGGAATCAAGGCTAACTCTGTCGCTGTCGCATAGCATCCAGGATTGGCAATAAATTTCTTACCCTTCACATCTGCATATTCTGATAATGCATATGTAAATTTATTCAAAACACTCTGCTTAGCAGGTGATTTTTTATACCATTCTTGATAAACATCTGCTGGCAAGCGATGATCGCCAGACAAATCAATAATAGGAAAATCAGCCAGAACAAATTCCTCTGCTAGCGAGCTAGCGACTCCTGAAGGTGTGGCAAAGAAAACCAGATCCGCCTTTTGCATAATCTTTTCCGCATCGTAAGCTTCAATTTCTAAGTCACAAACACCTGTCAGATAGGGATACACATCAGACAATCGTCGGCCCACTTCCTTGGTTGCGTGAATAGAAACAAGTTCTGCTTTTTTATGATTATTCAAAATTTTAACTAACTCTAAACCACTATAACCAGTGATACCAACGATTGAAACTTTCATTTATGCACTCCTTTTGAATAAATATGTAACCAGTTTATTGTATTTTTATTCATTTGTCAAGGAGGGATTAAAATTAACATGAAAAAACAAGCAGTATTTTTCAACTACTTGTTTCATGATTGTTATCTAGTTATTAAATAATTGCAAGTTGGCAATACGACCGACTGCTTCGACCAGACGTTCTGGCTCTACCAAAAGTCCAATACGAACATAAGCATCACCCGCTGGTCCAAATCCTTTACCTGGCGCCACAGCAACATGGGCTTTCTCAAGCAAAAGATCCGCAAAACTCTCACTAGTGTAGCCCTCAGGTACAGGCATCCAAGCATAGAAAGAACCTTTGGATGGAAAGGCCTTCCAGCCAATCTTAGCAGCTGCCTGGACAAAAGCATCTCGACGGCTATCATAAGTCGCATTCAGTTGAGCAACAGCCTCCTCAGATTTAGGATCTAAGAGGGCTTCAATCCCAGCCTCCTGCAAGGCAGGAAAGATTCCCACAAAAAGATGGTCTTGAATCAGATTTAAGGCTTCAATCATCTGGTCATTCCCAGCAGCAAAGGCCAAACGCCAACCAGCCATATTGAAGGTTTTCGAGAAAGTATAGAACTCAATTCCCACATCTTTAGCACCAGGTGTTGATAAGAAGCTAGGATTCTCATAGCCTTGATAGCCCAAAGCTCCGTAAGCCAAATCACTCACCACACCAACTTCGTAGGTCTTAGCCCAGGCAACCAACTTTTCATAAAAGGCCTTAGTCGCCACAGCACCCGTAGGATTATTTGGATAATTGATATAGATAAACTTAGCACGGCGAGCTGTCTCTTCAGGAATGGCATCCAAATCTGGTAAGAAATCATTTTCAGCCGTCAAAGGAAAGGTAGCATAGGCTACACGTCCTAGACTCACTCCTGACAAGTAATCTGGATATCCTGGGTCAGGCAAGAGCAGGAGGTCTCCAGGATTCATCAAAGCTAGGGGCAATTCCACTAGTCCAATTTTAGCACCTCCCATGACACAAATCTCACGCTCCGCATCCAAATCGACCCCATAATGTTTCTTGTAAAAACTAGCAGCAGCTTCCTTAAAAGGACGATTGCCTCGAAACTGTGAATACTTATGGCTAGCAGGATTTTTCGCTGAAAGGCACAGCGCCTCAACAATATGGTCATAGGTCGGCTGGTCAGGATTGCCCTGACCAAGATTGATAACATCTGCTCCTTCCGCCACCTTGGCATTAACTTTAGCAACCAAACCTGCAAAAAACTGTTCTGGCAATGCCTTCAATAAGTCAGATTCTTCAAATAACATAAACACTCCTTAATGATACAAGTCCGTGCGACGATCCTCAAAAACAGGAATCTGACCTCGAACCTTATCAACCTCTTCAAGATTAATATCAGCCGTAAAAACGCCCTCCTCATTCTCCTTGGTTTGTAAGACCACATTTCCAAGTGGATCTATAACCATAGAATGTCCTGAAAAGATATCGTTCGGTCCTGCTCCAACACGATTGACAGCAACTACAAAAGCTTGATTTTCAACTGCACGCGCCTTTAACAAAATCTCCCATTGCTGCACTCGAGGTTCGGGCCACTGCGCTACCACAAAAAGTACCTTGGCCCCTTGTGCCATCTGTGTTCGCACCCATTCAGGAAAACGGATATCATAACAAATGACACTGGCAGCTATCACACCATCAAGCTCAAAAACAGACTCATTCGACCCAGCAGACATGTACTGGTTCTCTGCCATAAGGCCAAAGAGATGGACCTTGCTATAGGTATTGATTAGGTCCCCAGACTTATTATAGACATAGGTTGTATTGTAGAATTTGCCGTATTGCTCAATAGCAACAGACCCTCCGATAATAGCCACAGCATGTTCTCTAGCAAAATGAGACAAGAGTTCTTGAGATTCCAAACCTTCCTTATCTGCAAGCCCATCAAGTTCATTCAAAGCATAGCTGGTATTCCACATTTCAGGAAGCACAATGACATCTGGATTAGCAACAAGCGCTCTTTCCAACATCTCTTTCACGTGTTTTACATTTTCCACAGGCTGTCCGTGAGCAACATCCATCTGTACCAATGAAATTTTCATAGTAACCTCGATTCTATGTTAACCATTATAGCACTCCAAAAGACATCACAAAAATTGAAAAATTCAATCTCCTGATAAAGAAAGGCTATCAAAAAAGGCTGGACATATTGTCCAACCTGATTCTTTATCTCATTAAGCAATATCGACGTAACGGCGAGCACCACTCACTGTCATGTATGAAAGCCATGTGTGACCGTCCGCTGTCAAAACCTTATCGTAGTTAACACTCATACCCTTGTCATAGTAAGCCAATTCTGGGCTTGAAACCTTAGCTTCTGCCTTGATTGACGCACGACCTGTGAAGGTATAAGTGCCTGTCGCTGGAAGGTTGATGGCACCTGTAGTGGCTGGTTTGCTTTCAGCAGGTTTGCTGCTAGTAGCATAATCGCCACCTTCGATACCAAAGTATTCTTCCAAGCTCAATCCTGAATCGTGGATGTCTTTAGCTTCTTTACCCACATAGCGGATGTGCCATGCTTCTGGCATGTAGCCAGTTGAAGCTTCTTTACCTGCTTGGAAACGCACGATAAAGCCATAGTTATGTGCATTGTCTTTAAGCCATTGACTAGCTCGTGCATCCTCAAGCAAGTTACCTGATTTATCAGTCAAGTCAAAGACCAAACCAGTTTGGTGTTCGCTGAACCCAGGACGAGCTGAATAACGATCCGCAGCTGCTTGACCATCTCGACTAACATAGTTGTCATAAAGAGTCTTTTGATAGTCATAAGAACGGAAACCACTGTATGAACGTCCAACATTCAACCCTTGATTAATCATATCATCACGAAGTCGAACAAAAGCTGCCTTAGCTGTAGGATTTTCACCTGGATTGTAGTCCTTAGAAAGACCATGCTTCTTATTGACAATGATAATATCATCGTATTTACCACGAACACTGTAGTAAGAACCGTTATTGGTCAATTTCCCTGTCACTTGAGTTTCAGTGATTTGAGGGACTGTAGCTGTAGTTTCTGTGATATAGGTTCTCTTACCATCCAACATATAGTAAAGATGCACAAAATAGGTACCAGCATCACCCTTATGGCTGGCTGTATCTACATGAACCTTGTAGCTACCGTCTGATTGTTTGTCGGCATGATACCAAGTAAGGTCGTCTTGGCCATTCTTATCTGACCAGATTGGAACACGAACTTCTTGGACTGCCTTGCCGCCACCTGAAACATTGGTAACGACAACATCAAATCCATTAGACGTTTGGTTGGTAATCGTCAATTCCCCTGTTACTTGAGATTCAGGGACTGTGGCTGTAGTTTCAGTAACATAAGTTCGTTTACCATCCAACATATAGTAAAGATGGACAGAATAGGTACCAGCATCGCCCTTGTGGCTGGCTTTATCTACATGAATCTTGTAGCTACCATCTGACTGTTTATCAGCATGATACCAAGTGAGGTCATCTTGACCATCTTTATCTGACCAAATTGGGACACGGACTTCTTTAACTTCTTTGCCACCACCTGAAACATTGGTTACGACTACATCGAAGCCATTAGAAGTTTGGTTGTTGATAGTAAGGTTACCAGAAACACGGTTTTCTTGTGGTTTAGACTCAGTAGTTTTCAAAGTCGCAATATCCACATAACGACGTGTACCACTGTAGCTAATGTAAGAAATCCATTGGTGGTTATCCGCAGTCAAGACCTTGTCATAGTTCACTTTGTAGCCTTTTTCCAAAGTATAAAGTGTTTCTGCAGAAGCCTTAGGTTCATTTTTAACATTCAAACTACGAGTCACATTATAAGTACCACTTGCTGGAAGCTTTTCAGCACCGCTAGTTTCTGGTTTTGCTTGATTAGTTTCTGTTGGTTTAACAGTTGGTGTTTCAGCTTTGGCAGGTGTCAAAGTCGCAATATCGGCATAATAGCGAACATAGTCATAACCAAGGTAAGAAATCCATTGGTGATTATCAGCTGTCAAAACTTTATCATAGATGACATGGTCACCCTTACCGAAAACAAAAGTAGGTTTGAGGTCTGCTTTTGGTTCTTTCTTAATATCTGTGTCACGTGTAAAGTAGAAAGTCCCTGTCGCTGGGATGTTCAAAGCACCTGTTGTGGCTTGAGCGCCATTAGAAGGTTTCCCATCCCCACTACCACTGTTACCACTGCCACTACCAGCTGCCACTGGTTTCACTGGAGCATAACGACGCACACCAGAGTATGATTTGTAGCTAATCCATTGGTAACCATCAGCTGTCACGACTTGATCGTAAAGGACGCTGTCTCCTGGATTTGCATAAAATTCAGTCTTGGCAGACACCTTAGGTTGATTCTTAACCTCTGTACGTTCCTTGTAGACATAAGTTCCTTGGCTTGGAAGGTCGCTGTCTGTAGTTGTAGCTGGGGCGCTCACCAAGCTAGTATTAACAGCTGCTCTCACCATACTAGATACATCAAGATTAGCATCTTTTTCAGCTAGATTTGAGCGATTTGTCACAGCTGAATGGGAAACTGCAGTTTCAGACGCTTTATCAGCTGTTTGTGAAGCACTGACTTCACTTGTCGCTTCGCTAGTAGCTGTTTCACTAGCTGTTTGACTCGTTGTTGAAGTTTCGCTAGCTTTCTCACTTGACGCTGCCCCATCTGTTGCTACACCACTGAAAACATCAGCCGCTGTTACGGCATCACTATCTGAAGTCGCACGCAAAGTGGCATCTGAGGTTGTTGCGACTTCGTGGTGTTCGTCAGCCAAAGCTTGGCCTGCAAAGACCAAACTAGCTCCTAAAAGAACTGACGCAGCCCCAAAAGAATATTTACGAATTGAAAAACGTTGTTGTTCGTGTAAAAATTTTTCTCGTTTCATATTATTATTTCTCTCTATCCAATTGTTGTTACCGATTGATTGTAACACTAGATGACAAATATTACAACTATTTTACAAAAATTACTTAATATTTCTCACTTGTCCACTAGTATACCAAATTTTTTGACTTGTTCCCACTTAAATCATAAACTGTCCGATTTTCGTCATAATCGACAAAAATGACTGACTTATACTTATATATTCGTTATTTTTCCAAAAAAGTAAAAAGATTACTAAATCAATAGCAATCTTTTTTCATGTTAATTACGATAAAATGGATAATTTTCTGCATCCTCACTTTGACCAATAACAAGATGGTCTGAATCGCCATTACTAGTTCCAGGAATAGCCCAAAAAGCTGCGCTATCAATATCAGAAGCAATTGTTCCTGAAAAATTTCCATTATTTAAATGTCCAGAATAGAGATGATAAGTATAACCACTCCCATTTTGTACTGTGCCATCTGGTGAAATTGTGACAAATTCTCCTCGAGAGTTTGTCCAAGTACCAGCGATTGAACTATAATCACCTGAACTTAGTTGCTTCCCATTAAACGATGATGATGATTGTGTTTCTTCTCCTGTTTTTTCTTTTGTAGGCTCAGCAACTCCTCCTGAAGATAAGACCGTTTCATCAGTGTCTTTAGTTGCAGAATCTTTGGCAACAGAAGACTCACTAACCTCAACTGTTTCATCTTTTGTGTCTTCATTTTTTACATGCGGTTTTGAATTTTTCTTATCGTTCTTAGTAGATTTACTTGAGCTTGAAGACGACTTTTTAACGGTTTTGACCGGACTGCTACTTGTGCTAACACGGGCTGATTCATGGCTGTTAAATTTAGTCACTAAGAAGACAGCGAGGATAACTACGATAAGAGCTGCCACGATACCAATGAGTTTACTTGTATTTTTCATGAGTGATATTCCTTTTCTGATAATTTACTAGGTTATTATAATATATAGACAGCTAAATTTTTCATTGAAGTCATAAACGGTCGTTTTTTCGTCATAATCAAACCACATCTTCTATTTTTAGTGTCTGTTTAAAACGATAGTCTTTAGATTGTGTTGACAAAGAACAATTAGGATACTTCCCTAAAATCTCTCGAACAGTGGACAACCCTATACCACGTCCTTCTCCTTTACTTGAGCGACCAAGTTTAAAGATACCGACTGTATTGATAGATTCTTGAGCAATGGTATTCTCTACTATTACTACCTTTGTCTCTCCACTGATAAGAGCAATGTTTACTTCTTTAGTAGTGCTATCCAGACTAGCTTCAATAGCATTATCAAAAAAAATAGACAACACTGTTATGAAATCCAACAATTCCATCCTCGATACTTCAAAGATATCACTGACCTCAAGGTGAATGGTAATGGACTGACCTTGTGCTTCCAAGATTTTACTAGCCAAGACACCTTTAACAGCTTCATCTTTAATATTAATCAAGTTAGCAATTTCGTACTGTTTTCCCTCAATCCGAGTCTTTGTTTTTTCAAGAATGTTATCGTAGATATCGGAAATAATAGCCATATCCTTGGAGTCAATACCATATTTTATACTAAACAAAACATTTAAGTAATCATGCCTGAAGCGACGAAGATCCGTATAGAGTTGCTCGATTTGTTGACTATAATGAGCCAAATCACTAATTTGCCTATCTTTTTGGAGAAGGACTTCTTCTTTGAGTCTTTCGCTGAAGGTCGCATTGATATAAACAAGGGTCGCAAGAAAGAGTAAAGCATAGGTCACCACGAGATAAACATGCCAATCTCTTCCTCCAGGGCTCTGTTGCACAAAAAAAGTAATATATTGGAGAAGGGGGGCATAAGATAACATTGATATATCTATAAGCAATAAAAAGTACTTTGAAAATGACTTTCTAAAACCATAGTTCAACGCTTTGAAATCCACTTTTAAGGTCTTAATGATTAACCAAAATACGGGAAAGACCAACAACCCAATGACAAGATTTAAATGAAAATGGTTAAGTACAATCAGATAATGGCGATTGATAACTAAGGAAATCCCATAAATAATAAGATTGTGAACAAGACTTTCTATTACGATTGGAAACAAGCCATAGAAAATATCTAATAACCTATTGCCATAACGATTTCTGTAGAGGGAATAAGCAACCAAGAAGGCATGCCCTAAAACATAGGATAGGACTGGAGAAAGCACAAACAAAAATCGGATAATCAAGGGGATGATGATATACCATCTTAGCTTTATCTTCTCGGAGGTAATGTATTGATAAATGAGAATAAAGAGGATAATCTCCACTAAAAAGTCTAGATTATCCAACACAAAATTGATTGCTATCATAGGCTGATTCTCTCAAGCAATTTCTTTACTTTCAACTTTGAAACATAGCAGATACCACCATTTTCAAAATAGACCGTCCCCGTACTTTTATCTAATTTGATGATATTTTCTGGATTGATAAGGAAAGATTTGTGGCATTTAAACAGTCTAGGGTCACTCTTTTCAATTTGAGAGAGACTGCCATAAAACTCAATCTGCTCCTCTTTAGTATAAAGGATAACCTTATGAACGATATCTGACGTCTCAAAGTACAAGATATCATGAAAGGGAACCTGAATAACGGTCTTAGCATTCTCAATCCGAAAAGCGTCTTCTGGATTCTGACTCTGTATCTTTTTGCAGGTTAATAAGATAATACTTTCCACACGCTTTTGAAAATCCTCTCCCTCCAAAGACTTATCAATAAAGTCTAGAGCTGCCAGTTGGTATTGAAAAGTCAAGGGCAGATACTCTGAATGGGTCGTGAAGAAAACAATATTGGCATAGGGATCATTCTTGCGAATCTGCTTAGCCACTTCCAAACCTTTTTTAGTATCGTCTTTAATTTGAATGTCCAAGAAAAAGAGCTGATGAGACCCTCGCTCGGTAATAGACTCTAACAGTTGATTGGGTTTCTCAAAAACCTCAAAGTCGCCTACTTTAATGTTATTTTTCTTAAGAATCGTATGAATAACCTCTTCAATACGATTTTGTTGGATAAAATGATCCTCTAAAACATAGATGTTAAGCATGGCATAACTTCCTTTAGCATAATCTTAAGAGAAATTCTAAGTTAGAGCATTTCTTTAATAAATGAACCTCTCTTATTTATTCAAAATGAGATTTATTGTTCTCTTTACTTATTTTACATTTTTATTACAAAAAAAGCAATAGTTTGTAACATTTTTTTGCTTCAATCAACTAAAAAAACACCACCCTCAAAAGAGAGTGATGTTACGAATCTTAAGAAATATCCACATAGCGTCTTGCACCACTATAGGTTACATAAGACAACCAGGTGTGGCCATCAGCTGTTAGGACCTTGTCATAGCGAACGGACATGCCTTTATCATAGTAGGCTAACTCTGGGCTAGCGGCACTTGGTTGTGCCTTGATTGAGCTAGGTTTTGTAAAGGTATAGGTGCCAGTTGCAGCGAGGCTTGGACTTGCTGGTTGAGTAACTGCTGTTGCCTTAGCATCAATAGCAACGTATCGGCGGTTGCCTCCATGGCTGACATAAGAGAGCCATGTATGACCATCTGCAGTCACCAATCTGTCATAGTTAACGGACATACCAGCATCATAGTAGGCCAACTCTGGACTTGCGACGCTTGGTTCTGCTTTAATGCTAGAGCGTTCCTTGAAAGTATAGGTACCAGAAGATGGTGTACTTGGTTGAACTGGTTGTTCTACTGGTTTAGTCACACTTGTTGGTGCGATAGCCACATAGAAACGATGTCCTGAATAGCTGAGATAAGAAAGCCATGTATAGCCGCCATTATTGACAACCTTGTCATAGTTGACTGACATGCCTGAATCGTAGTAGCTAACATCAGGGTTGGCTACCAAAGGTTGAGTCTTAATGCCAGAACGAGCAGTAAAGGTGTATGAACCTGAAGCTGGAAGGTTGTGGCGGGTTGCATTTTGAACTGGAACAGTTGTGCTAGTGCCTCCGATACCTACCATCTTACCATCTTGAACATAGTAGAGATGGACAATATATTCGCCCGCTTCAGCCTTATGGTCACTAACATTGATACGAACCTTGTAGCTACCATCACTTTGTCTGTCAGCTTGGTGCCATACAAGATCGTCTTGACCGTTTTGAGCTGTCCAAACTGGAACACTTACGCCTTGGATAGCTTTATCACCACCAGAAACATTAGTGATATGAACGTCAAAACCGAGGTTAGAGAGGTTTTCAATATTGATAGTACCGCTTGGTTTGCTTTCTTGTTGAGCAAGTTTAGCCACGGCTACATAACGGCGGTTGCCATTGTAGCTGAGGTAAGAAAGCCATTGATAACCATCACCACTGACAATCTTGTCGTAGTTGACTGACATACCAGCATCGTAGTAGGCCAACTCTGGGCTTGCCACACGAGGTTCTGCCTTAATGCCAGTACGAGCGGTAAAGGTGTATGAACCTGAAGCTGGAAGGTTGTGGCGGGTTGCATTTTGAACTG
>OGET01000767.1_pt1 | contig 10692 bp, 8 predicted proteins | sample 1570771 | NCBI WGS metagenome assembly OGET01 (sample SAMEA2582032, study PRJEB24529) | metagenome | biome: Human gut stool | place: China | collected 2011 | reverse complement strand
TTCCTTTACGCCATTGAATCCCCACATGAAATCTAGGTGCCAATAAGCACGGCGGAATTCACCGTCAGTAATAACAGGAAGTCCTGCAGCTTTTTGCTTTTGAATGAGGTCCGTAATGAGACGATCTTCTACAGCTGTTAGTTCTTCCTTAGAAATATTTCCTTTTGTAAAAGCTTCACGAGCTTCTTTTAATTCTGCTGGGCGTAGGAAAGAACCTACGATATCAAAATGGAATGGTGCTAATTGTTTGGACATATATAATCCTCCTTATATTAAACGGTATAACCGATAGATTCGATAGGTTTATTATAACTAAGTATGAGTATATATAAAAATATCAATATATTAATGTTGTGCATAGCTTTTAGTTATATCTGTGCATTATTTTGTGAATTTAGTTATATCAAAATGTGATGTTAATTTATAGTATCTATTCTGTTGTACAGTACCCAATGCTTTGGAAAGGGTTAATTTATAGTGTTGAGTTTTATGCATATGCAAAAAAGCACTCCAAATAGGAGTGCTTTTACTTGTAGTTAAACTATTATGAAGAGTCATTTAAACTATCATCAAATATAATACGATATTATTCCTTTGTTTTAGGTAATTTAATGTGTTTACCATAGTTACCTACATATTGTTCTAACGCTTGGATATATTCTTGCCCTAAACGGCTACGATGCATTTTATTATTTGTAATGTAACCGATATGCATTAAACCTTCCTCTGCAAGAGGCACGGAAATGATATTTTCACCGTTTACTTCCTCATCTATTACGCCACTAGATACGGTATATCCATCTAGACCAAGCAATAAACTGAAGAGGGAAGCCCGATCGCGTACCCGAATATGTTTTGGACGGACAACGGTACTAAAAATCTCTTCAGAGAAATAGAAGGAATTGTGATCGCCTTGTTCGAAAGAAATATAAGGATATTCCTCAAGTTCATCCATAGACACTACATCCTTATTTGCTAATGGATGATTTTTGCCAATAAAAATATGAGGATGAGCCGTAAATAATTCTGTAAAGGTTAATTCATTAGTGTGAATTAATTTTTCTAATACAGGGCGATTGAAATCATTATAATAGAGTAAACCAATTTCGCTCTTCATATGAGCTACGTCATCGATGATTTCATAGGTTTGTGTTTCACGTAAGGATACATCGTATTGATCGATGCCTGCACCTTTTAAAAGCTCTACAAAGGCATTTACTGCAAAGGAGTAATGTTGTGTAGAAACAGAGAATTGTTTTTTACCACCGCTTTGGCTTTTATATTGCTCCTCTAAAAGTGTAGCTTGCTCTAATACTTGGCGCGCATAGCCAAGGAAGCGCTCTCCCTCTTTAGAAACAGTAATACCTTTATTGGTGCGATCAAAAATGGTAATACCCATTTCCTTTTCTAATTCTTTAATGGCCTTTGTAAGGCTAGGTTGAGATACAAATAATCTCTTGGCAGCTTCACTAATACTGCCTATATTTGCAATTGTTGTGACATACTTTAGTTGTTGTAAGGTCATAATGGCCTCCTTTTATATATTACACTACCTATACTACTCGATTATAAGTATTTAAGCAATGTTATATATGTGTTACAATGTACTAATAGAATAAAGGAGGACCTATGCTCAAACAAGTCATCGTGGTAGAAGGAAAATCTGATATACAACGTATTGCACAAGCTGTGAAAGCGGATTGCATTGCGACAGAGGGTTTCACACTCCGTAAAGGTGTTATTGATATGATTCGCGTAGCCTATGAAAAAAGAGGTATTATCATATTAACAGATCCTGATACAGCAGGGGAAAGAATTCGTCGTGTATTAACAAAAAAATTCCCTAATGCTCAGCATGCTTTTGTTCCTCGTGATGAAGCTTTTGCGAATGATGATATTGGCATAGAACAAGCATCGCCTGAATCCATTAGAAAGGCACTATCTACTTTACATGTAGAATCTTTGGAATCATCCAACGAATTTTCTATGGTGGATCTAGTTCGTCATGGACTTTCAGGTATGCCAGATAGTGCTTCTCGCCGTGCGATTATTGGTGCTAAGTTAGGTATTGGTTATGGCAATGGCAAGCAGTTCTTATACCGCTTAAATCATTATGGTATAAGTCGAGATGCTTTTGAAGAGGCTGTGAATAGTTAAAATAGGAGTTAAGATGTTAGAATCAGTAATTGCAAGCCCTGAGGTAGTGCATTATATATGTAAACGCTTCGATATTAAAATGAGTAAGAAATTAGGGCAGAACTTTCTTATTAAACGCGGCATTGTTGATGAAATAGTACATGCTGCAGAATTGACACCAGGTGAACCTGTACTAGAGGTAGGTCCTGGTATCGGTACATTGACACAGGGGTTAGCACAAAGTGGGGCAGATGTAACGGCCATTGAACTAGACCGACGTTTATTAGAGGTCTTAGACACTACTTTGGCCTCCTATGATAATGTACGTATTATTCATGGCGATGTGTTGAAACTTGATGTACCATCTATCATGAATCATAAACCATTTAAGGTGGTTGCCAATTTACCGTACTATATTACAACACCTATTATTATGTCTCTATTAGAAAGTAAATTACCAATTGAGCGCCTCGTTGTAATGGTACAAAAGGAAGTTGCCTTGCGAATGGTAGCTAAGCCAGGTACAAAGGATTATGGTGCATTATCTGTAGCGGTACAATATTATACTGAACCGGATATTGTGCTTGATGTACCACCTAAATCCTTCTTGCCAGCTCCAGCGGTAACGAGTTCTGTCATTCGCTGCGTATTACGAGATAAACCACCTGTTGATGTGATTGATGAGAAACTATTCTTCCGAGTTGTGAAAGCGGGTTTTGCGCAACGACGTAAAACCTTTGCTAATACGATGAAGACAACGGGACTATCAAGAGATAGAATCGAAGAACTACTAGCAAAAGCAAATATTGACGGTCAACGAAGAGGGGAGACCTTTACTCTTCAGGAGTTTGCAGATGTAGCTAATGCGTGGGCTTCTTTAATTAAATAGTATAATGTAAAAAGAGCTTATTAGATTGATAATATCATTCTAATAAGCTCTTTTGTATTAATAAGCTCTTTTTATGCTAATAAGTATTTTGCATAAAAAAGGACCCGAGTGGGTCCTTTTTATTAGTATAGTATGCCTGCCATTGTTGTAATAAGGAAAGCATTTGCAAAGTCAATTAAGAATGCACCTACCAAGGAAACTACAAGCCATGCACGAGGGGATGGACCGTGTTTGCCCGCCAAGGACAACATGTTAACCAAAGCATTTGGTGTAGCACCTAGACCGAAACCGATAGCGCCAGCGCCAAGCATAACTGCATCGTAGTTGCGACCAAAGATAAAGTAGATAAGGTATGCAAATACACAGATAAGTGCCATTTGTGCAACTAAGATTGTAATAAGAGGTAATGCAAGATCGATTAATTGAACTAGTTTTAAGCTATTGATAGCCATTGTTACGAATAAGGATAATGCTACATTGGATACTGCATCGAGAGCTGCATCGTTGATTTTGTAAGCTTTTGTAAAATCACCAAAGTTACGAATTACAGCAGCACAAATCATTGCGCCGATGTATGCAGGCAGTGGAGTAAGGATGGATAAACCAGCACTTACGATAGTACCGATACCTAAAGCGAGACCAATCCACATACAAATAGTTAAAAGATCTTGAGCATTGAATTGTTTTCCGCCGCTTTCAACGTGATCTTCGATCATGTCGATGCCTTCATCTTCCATTAACTCAGGATTTTCGTATGGTGTTTTAACTTTGTGCATTTTAATAATGCGTTCGCCTACAGGAGCACCTAGGATTGTACCAGCAACCATACCGAATGTTGCTGCTGCAACTGCAGCAGATGCTGTACCAGGGATACCGAGTAATTGTTCGTAGTATGGACCGAAGGCACCAGCCGTACCAAGACCACCGATCATAGATACGGAGCCAGCCATAATACCGATGATTGGTTCAATGCCTAAAGCTTTAGCAATCATAATACCTGCAGTATTTTGAACAACAATCCACACTGCACAAGCTAGGAAGAAGAAGATAATGAAAATGCCGCCTTTTTTGAGGACTTTCAAGGAAGCCATTAAACCAATAGTGGTAAAGAAAGCGAGCATTAAGAATGTTTGTAGGGAGCCTTCGAAGGTAATGTTCAAAATCTTGTAGTAAGAAAGAATAGCAGTTAAAAACGCAAAAGGCAAAGCCCCTACAGCTGGTGCAGGCATACACATACGTTGTAAGAACTTGGAATGTTTGTTAATCCAAGTACCTATGAATAACGTGATTACAGCAAGGCCTACAGTTTGGATCATGGACAGTTTTAAAGTCCATACATCGTTGACTAAAGCTAAGTCAATAAGTGGCATAAAATCACTCCTTTAAAATAAAAAATAAAACTATATTTTATGGTATCATGAATGGTCGAAAAAGACTATAGAATATATAAGGTATAATAATTATATATTATTTATTTTCAACACTCACAACAACATTAAAACCATTTAGTTATTATATATCTATATTGGATATATATCTTTTATAATACATTTATATTATATACAAAAATACGAGAAAGTAATAGTATAAATCACTTCTTTACATAATCATACTATATGTATTCGACTAAATTCTGTGATATTCCTGCCTATTATAAAAAAATAAACTGGAATATATTTCTATTTTTTATATATTGAGAAATATATTCCAGTCAATAACAGGGAATCGTTTCTATAGTTCGTGATGAAGTTTTGGAGTGGTTAAGAATGTAACATCAGGATTACGTTCCTGAACCCAACCCATTTGCCACTCATTGGAAATGAGGACTACGGTGCGATCTCGATTATCCTTAACAATCATCGCATTATCTACACCTTTTAAAGAAGCGATATCTACTTCGCCATCAATCCAACGAGCAACACTGTATGGTAATGTATTGTTTAATAAATCAACACCATATTCATTTTTTAAACGGTATTCCAGAACCTCGAATTGAAGCATACCTACAGCGCCGACTACGAAGGAATCAAGAGCACCTGGTTGTTCAAAGATTTGAACAGCGCCTTCTTGGGCTAATTGTGTCATCCCTTTTTGGAACTGCTTACGCTTCATAGTATCTTTTGGCGATACGCGAGCAAAGAACTCTGGTGGGAATACAGGAAAGTCACCAAAGGTTACCTTGTGTTTTTGAGCACACAGTGTATCACCTACACCCATTGTACCAGCGTCAAAGACACCGATAATATCTCCTGGATATGCATCCTCTACGATGGTACGTTCTGTAGCCAAAAACTGTTGAGGCTGAGATAGACGAATCGTTTTATTAGATTGGCGATGCAATACGGACATGCCCTTTTCGAACTTACCAGAACAGATACGCATAAATACGATACGGTCATGGTGGTTAGGGTCCATATTCGCTTGGATTTTAAATACTAAGGCAGAGAAGTCTTCGCTTGTAGGTTGGACCATTTCTTCCACAGCTTGGCGTGGAGCAGGAGATGGAGCAAGTTCTAAGAATTTCTCTAAGAATGGTTTTACCCCAAAGTTAGTCATTGCAGAGCCGAAGAACATAGGAGTTAATTCACCAGCACGAACCTTGTCAAAATCGAATGGGTCGCCTGCAACGTCTAATAATTCAATATCATCAAGTAATGCTTGGTATACATCATCACCTAATAATTCTTTCATACGAGGGTCAGTCAAAGCTCCTTTTTCAGAGGCTAACTTTTCTTGACCATGTGTTTCATCTTTTGCGAAAAGCTCGATAGTTTCATGTTCTCTATCGTATACGCCTTTGTATTCGCCGTTTATACCAATTGGCCAGTTCATAGGGCATGTACGAATGCCAAGAACATTTTCGATTTCTTCCATCAAATCAAATGGACTACGACCGAAATGGTCAATTTTATTTACAAATGTAAAGATAGGAATACCGCGTTCTTTAGATACAGCAAATAGTTTTTTTGTTTGTGCTTCTACGCCTTTTGCTACGTCAATCAACATGACTGCACTATCTGCAGCCATTAATGTACGGTATGTATCTTCGGAGAAATCTTGGTGACCAGGGGTATCAAGGATATTGACACGACAGCCATCGTAATCGAATTGCAATACGGAACTCGTTACGGAGATACCACGTTGCTTTTCTATTTCCATCCAGTCAGATACGGCGTGTTTTGCTGTTTTACGAGATTTAACGGACCCCGCTAAGTGGATAGCACCACCATATAAAAGTAATTTTTCTGTTAATGTAGTTTTACCCGCATCCGGGTGAGATATGATAGCAAACGTACGACGACGTTGCACTTCTTCTAAAAATGTCATAGTTCACCTCTATTGTTTCGTTTGTAAAAGCCTTGTCTTATTATATAACTTTCACATCATTCATATCTTTAAAATTATACATGATTTTGGTAGTTATGACCACTAAATTGTAGTATAATGAGATTTCAAAGAGCGGCTTAGGGGAATAGCCGTTATTTTATGTTAAGGAGGGGACCATGCGGTTATTTATTGCGGAAAAGCCATCCATGGCTCGCGAAATTAGTAAATGCTTGCCGGAAAATAAGAATATCCAAAAACGGAATGGCTACTTTATCCAAGGTGATGATGTGGTGACATGGGTTGTAGGTCACGTATTACATCAAGCAGAACCGGGTGATTACGATGATAAATATGTTCGCTGGCGCCCTCAAGATTTACCTATTGTGCCTGATGAATGGAAATTATTGGTTACGGATAGTAGTCGTCAACAGTTTGAAACGGTGAAAGACCTTATCGGTAAAGCTGACACTATCGTTAACGCCGGTGACCCGGATAGGGAAGGACAATTATTAGTTGATGAGGTTTTATATTATGTAGGAAATACAAAACCTGTACAGCGTATTTTATTAAATGCATTGGACGAAAAATCTGTTCGTGCAGCTCTTAGTGATTTGCGAGATAATAAAGACTTTCACAATTTATATCAATCTGCATTGGCCAGAGCGCGTGCAGACTGGCTTATTGGAATGAACCTATCTCGCGCATATACCTTATCTGAACGATATAAAGGTAATAAGGTAACATTACCTATAGGTCGTGTTAAGACTCCAACGTTAGCATTAGTAGTTCGTAGAGAACGTGAATTAGCCGCATTTAAACCGGTCGATTATTTTACACTAAAGGTTTTATATAACCATCCAAATGGTGTGTTCTGGGCTACGTGGCAACCTACAGATGAACAAAAGGGGCTTGATCCAGATGGTCGTCTCATAAATAAGGCTATTGCAGATGAATTGGTTGAGTGCTTGCAAGCTGGTCCAGATGGTATCATTAAGGCGGTTACAAAATCTAAAAAGAAAGATGTACAACGCTTACCATTATCCTTGTCATCTTTACAGGTATTGGCTGGTAAAGCATTCTCCTATGATCCGCAAACTGTACTTGATACAGCACAGAAATTATATGAGAAAAAGTTGACTACGTATCCTCGTTCTGATTGTGAATATTTACCACCAAATCAGTATGGTGATCGCAATGCTATCCTCAATAATTTGCAGAATGCTGGAGATGAAAGGTTAGCACAATGGGCTACAGATGCCGATCGTTCTATTAAGAGCCGCGCATGGAATGAAAAGAAAATTACCGCCCATCACGCAATTATTCCTACTACGGTAGCGTGTAATATGAATAGTTTGTCTCGTGAGGAGCGCAATATTTACTTCCTCATTAGTCAGGCTTATATTGCTCAATTCTATGGTGAGCACGTGTATGAACAAACTAAAATTGTAGTGGAACAATGTAAGGAAGAGTTTGTTGCTAATGGTCGTGTAGTTATAGACGAAGGATGGAAGTTGCTTTATAAACGACAAAAGTCCAAATCGATGACAGATAATGATGAACCTGATTTAACTGATGAACGTGGCGCAGAATCTGACTCTAAAAAAGAGGCTATTGAAGAAACGGATCATTTGCCGGCTGTTAAGAGAAATGATTCCGTTCTTTATACAGATTCCTCTGTAGAGGCGAAACAAACAAAACCACCATCTCGTTTTACACCATCTACATTGTTGCAAGCGATGAAGGAAATTCATAAATTTGTAAAAAACGAAGATTTGAAAAAACAGTTAAAGGCTGTATCTGGTATTGGCACAGAGGCGACTCGTGCTAATATTATTGACGAACTCATCAGTCGTGGTTTTATGAAAACTTCGGGGAAGAAGCAAGTTCTATCGCCGACGGCTACAGGCTATCTTTTAGTAGATGCATTGCCTGATGAATTGTTGTATCCTGATGAAACGGCAGTTTGGGAAGAACGTTTGGCCCTCATGAGTGAAGGGGAGGATACATTGGATTCCTTCTTATCTGATCAAGTTAAGTTTTTACAGTTATTGATTGATAAGCTTGGCTTTGATAAACAGGTAAACTCTGGTCAAATGATGCCAAATGTAGTTCGCACGATAACGAATCAAAATCGTAAACGACCTATGGATAATGAAAATGTAGACTTATCTACTTTGCCTATATGTCCGAAATGTAATAAGGGACGTCTGCAACAGCGTAATGGTAAATATGGTGCTTTTTTAGGTTGTACCAATTATCCAACTTGTAAACATACACAACCAATCGATGGAGAGACTTCAACTGGTGAAAGTAATATCACTCTATCTGAAGAAGAAAAGAAATATAAATGTCCGCGATGTAAAGAAGGTTATTTTGTTAAACAAGAGGCAAGAGGCCGCATTAACTGGGTTTGCAGTAATCGATCTCAATGTAAGACACAATGTTCTGATGTAAATGGCATGCCAAGTATTTATGCGAACAAATAAAAAAGACGCGTACAGATTAATCTGTACGCGTCTTTAGTTTATCTGCGTTTACCACGACGTCCAGTTTGAGATGTAGAGGTACGGCGTTGGCGTGTGTTAGCACCTTTGTGGCCACGAGCTTTATGAGCTTTAGCCTTTGTAGATTGATAGGAACTCGTAATCTTAGGTTTGCCAGAAGATTTTGCACGTTTTGGCGCAGTACTTGCATTACCTTTAGTCTTAATTTGTCCATCTTTAGTGTATTTAGTAAGCGTTGCTTGGATGGCGCGCTCAATACGTCGTAGCCAAGATTCATCCTGTGGCGTAGCAAATGTAACAGCTACACCAGAATTACCAGCACGACCAGTACGACCAATACGATGGATATAGTAATCTACGTCGCGTGGTACGTCATAGTTATAAACATGTGTAATGCCTTCAATATCGATACCGCGAGCTGCAATATCTGTTGCTACTAAGATTTGTGTCTTAGCTTTTGCAAAATCGCGTAATATTTGAGTGCGGCGACCTTGTGTTAAATCGCCATGCATTTCAGCAATATTTAGGCCTGCAGCAGTTAACTCATAGGATAAGCGAACTGCACCTTCACGTTTATTACAGAAAACAATGGCCAAGAATGGATTGTCTTCTTCAATCATTTTGACGAGGCGTTCTGTTTTTTCTTCTGGATTCATCATGTATACACGTTGATCAATAGATTCTAATGTAACATGCTTACCTTCTGCTGTTACAGAGGCTGGTTTTGACATATAAGCTTTTGCAAGGTTTCTAATCTTATCTGGGATTGTTGCAGAGAATAGTAAAAGTTGTCTGTTAGCATCTGTTTGGCTGATGAGATTTTCAATATCTGGTAAGAACCCCATGTGGAGCATTTGATCGGCTTCATCGAGTACGACACGACGAATACAATCTAGGTGAAGTGAACCACGCTTAGCATGATCTAATAGACGGCCAGGCGTACCTAAGATAACTTGAGGGCGACGTCCTAATTGTTGTAGCTGTGCTTCAATCGTTTTGCCACCGATAAGAGGGAGGATATCCACATTTAAAATGGTACCTATTTTTTTTGCTTCGTCAGAAATTTGTTTCACTAGTTCTCGCGTAGGTGCAATGATAAGTACTTGTTCTTGATGCACATCTGTGTGCACCCGTTGAAGAATAGGTAATAAGAAGGCTAATGTTTTGCCTGTGCCTGTTTGTGCTTTTGCTATGACATCATTCCCTTTGAAAACTACAGGAATGGCTTGTTCTTGAATTGGAGTGGGCTCCTTGATACCTTGTTTTTGAAGGGCTTGAATGAGTTCATCGCAAACACCTAGAGATTTAAAAGATTTCATGGATCGTCCTTTCTATAATACATATTATATTAATTATACCTTATGCAGATAGGAGGGGCAAATAAATTGAATTGTTATAGCTAGACCACAGTAGTAGTGGGGGTGCGATAGACTATTTTAAATACATAGGTGTGAAATTATATTGAAGATTACAACTAGTTGATAATAAATCGATAAATAACGATGTGATGAATGTTTATGAGAATGGAAAATATTAAAATATAAATGTTTAAAGAAATTTCAAAGTTATAAATGAGAATGATTAAATTATCAGTAATGATAATCTTAGTAGTATTTCTTATTTTCTGCCTGCACTATAAATTATGAGTAGATAGATAAATGCTATACTTAGTGGGGTTTGTTTTGAATAATCATAAATTAACTTTCATAGTTAATATGAGAAAAAAATATATATATGAGATAGAAAATAACCATAAAAATGATAATAATTGTTGAAATTAATGCTCGATTTGGTATAATATCTTAAGATATTAATACGCATTATTATTTGGTGTGT
>OGET01000759.1_pt1 | contig 10845 bp, 10 predicted proteins | sample 1570771 | NCBI WGS metagenome assembly OGET01 (sample SAMEA2582032, study PRJEB24529) | metagenome | biome: Human gut stool | place: China | collected 2011 | reverse complement strand
TGTAAGCGACACAATAATCGGCGGTAGCGTCGATGATCGCTTTATTGAATGCGAAAATAGGATCTTCTTCCGACAATAGATGTTGCGGGATCTTTTTTATATCTGTATCTAATCCGACACAAAGGAAGGATTGTTTCTTTTTAATATTCTCGAATAGCTGTTGTTTGTTCATTTTCTTATTCAGTATGAAATGATTGGATGTGTTTACAATTCAGACTCTTTCAGTCGCTCAGCGTTCTCCGCTACGATCAGGTGATCCAAGCAATCTTGAATTTCACCGTCCATAAAGGCTGAAAGATTATAGATCGTGTAATTGATACGGTGATCCGTGATACGCCCTTGCGGGTAATTGTACGTACGGATCTTCGCGGAGCGGTCACCGGTAGATACCATGGTCTTACGCTTGCTGGCGATATCGTCCAAGTATTTCTGGTGTTCCTTGTCATAAATAAACGAACGAAGACGGGTAAGCGCCCTTTCTTTGTTCTTCGGTTGGTCTCGTGTCTCCGTACATTCGATCAAGATTTCCTCACTCACACCTGTAATGGGGTTCTTCCAGACATAACGCAGGCGAACACCTGATTCCACCTTGTTTACGTTCTGACCACCGGCACCAGAAGCGTGATAGACCTCGACACGAAGGTCCTTAGGATCAATTTCGTACTCTACTTCTTCAACTTCTGGCATAACCAAAACAGTTGCTGTAGAGGTATGAACACGACCTTGACTTTCAGTCACAGGCACACGTTGCACACGGTGTGCTCCTGATTCATATTTGAGTTTAGAATACACGGATTGCCCTGAAACCATGGCAACCACTTCTTTGATACCACCGACACCATTATAAGAGGCTTCCATGACCTCAAAGCGCCAACCTTGTGTTTCTGCGTATTTTTGGTACATAGCTAGAAGATCACCCGCAAACAAGGCAGCTTCATCACCACCTGCAGCCCCACGGATTTCAAGGATAATATTTTTGTCATCATTAGGGTCTTTTGGCAAGAGAAGAATTTTCAAACGTTCTTCATACTCTTCTTTAGCGGCTTTAGATTCTTTAAGCTCTTCCTTAGCCATTTCTTCCAAATCAGGATCACCGCTTGCTTCCTTAATCATCTCTTCAGCATCTGAGATACTTTGGATGACTTGCTTGTACTCACGGTAAGCTGTCACAGTTTCACGAGTATTTGCCTCTTCACGTGACAACTCCATGAAACGTTTAGTGTCTGAAACGACTTCAGGGTCACTAAGCAATTCACCCAATTCCTCATAACGGTCTTCAACCGCTTGTAACTGATCATAAATATTCATTTGTTATCTTTACTCCTTATATAACTAATAGTCATTTTTAGGCCTTATTCAAAGGGATTATGTTTTCATGAGGTGGATTAAACCAGTGCTTTCGGCAAACAGAGATATAACTCTCGTGTCCTCCAATTTGAACTTGTGCTCCCTCATAAACTGGCTTACCATCTTCCATACGAAGAACCATGGTTGCCTTTCTCGAGCAATAATGACAAATGGTCTTAATCTCATCAATCTTATCAGACAAAAGTAAAAGGTATTTAGAACCTTCAAAGAGATTGTTCTGAAAATCATTTTTGAGACCAAAAGCCATCACTGGGATATCTAACTCATCAACAATTCGTGCCAAATCATAGACATTCGCACGGGTCAAAAACTGAGCCTCATCAACTAAAACACAGTACGGTCGTGGATCCATATTAGCAATGTAACCAAAAATATCCGTATCATCACCAATAGGATATGCCTTACGTTTCATGCCAATACGACTAGAGATATAACCAACCCCATCGCGATTATCCAAACAACTGGTCAACAATACTACTGGTTTTCCTTGTTCTTCGTAATTATAGGCAACCTTAAGAATTTCAATGGATTTCCCAGAATTCATAGTGCCATAGCGAAAATAAAGTTGTGCCAAACCAGTCTCCTCTAAAATATGTATTGTACTTATTTTATCATAATTCTAAGCGTAAAAGGGAGAGAGACTGAACAATTTTTGAAAAAAGTTCGCCTCACTCCCTTATTTTTATAATAGGTTTGACTTGTATTTCAAATGGTTCAATCTTATCACCCTAATAACATAACATTTCACCAGTCTAATAGCTTCTTATGAATAGGCTTTAGCCAATTTTTCAAGAAGTTCTTCTTTCTCCTCGTCACTAGCAAATGAAGCTTCGATTGCTGTCTTATTATGAGCATAGAAGTCTTGAACTGAGCTATCAAAATGCTTGTGATAGAGTTCGTATTCCTTGGTTAAGTTTGTATCAGAAACGGTACGATTGTCTGTATTAATCGTAATGTTAGCACCTGCTGCTTTCATTTTTAGATAAGGAAAATCAGCAACTGTAACGGCTGCCTTAGTCTGCAGATTACTTGTTAAACATAACTCTCCTGTGACACCATTTTTGACAAACTCTTCCAAAAGCTCAGGCTCTTGAGCCAAGATCGTTGCATGGCCATTACGCTTAATTCCCATGGCAATCGACTCAGCCAAAAAGGCTGGACAACCACACTCACCTGCATGGAAAGTCATCGGACGATTGTAACTTTGGACTTGCTCAATCAGAGGTTTAATCGCTTTAGGTCCATAATGATGCTCATCTCCGGCAAAATCAAAACCAACAAAGTCACTATCTTCAACCTTATTTGCTTCATTAAGAATACGAGCCGTTAAATCTTGATTTGATTGACGCATGCCACAAACTAGGGCCTTAGCTACAATTCCAAATTCTTCTTGAGCTTGACGTAAGCCTTGACAAACGGCATCAATGGTTTCAGCGACAGTCAACCCCTTATCCATTGACAATTCGGGAGCAAAACGCACTTCAATATAGATAACATTTTCAAGAGCAGCCTGTTTAGCAACATCATAAGCCGCAATGGTCAAAGCTTCCTTTGTTTGAAGCAAAGGACGAATGTAATCAAAAGCCTCTAGATAATCTAGGAGACTCTCACAGGTAGCCGGGGCTGTCACATGGTGTTTGAGCTCCGCATCATCCTTAGGTAACTCAATCTTTGCTAAATCAGCTAGGTGACGAATAGTTTCCAATGATAGAGAACCATCCAAATGGCAGTGTAGTTCTGTTTTAGTCAACTTATGAAAATCAATAGCAGTCATTCTTTTCTTCCTCTCTAAACAATATGTTTTTATCAGATAAAAATTAATTTTTACTATCTTATCATTCTTATAGAAAAAGTCAAGGTGTCGCACCTAATAGGACGTAGTAGATTCTTGAAATGCCATTAGCATTTTGTTAGGATGTAACTATCAAGAATACAAGGAGAAACTTTATGTCTGACTATATTTTACCAGAAGTTTGGCAAAATCCAACCTCTATGGGAGGTGCCTGGGGCGGCCTCAATCAACCTACAGCTGGTGCACGTTTTGAACAAACTTTACCTAAAGGTGACCAACCTTTCCAACTCTATACTCTTCCGACACCTAATGGTATCAAGGCAACTATCATGCTTGAAGAACTGAAAGAACTCGGTGTGACTCAAGCAGGCTATGACGCTTATCGTATTAAGATTGGTGACGGTGACCAATTCGGATCCGACTTTGTTTCGATCAATCCAAACTCAAAGATTCCAGCCATGATGGATTACTCTGAAGACCAACCGGTTCGTGTCTTTGAATCAGCTAACATCCTGCTTTACTTGGCTGAAAAATTCGGAAAACTCATTCCAACTGATCACGCAAAACGTACGGAAGTTCTCAACTGGCTCTTTTGGCAAACAGGTGCTGCTCCCTTCTTAGGTGGTGGCTTTGGGCACTTCTTCCACTATGCACCTGAAAAAATAGAATATGCCATCAACCGTTTTGCCATGGAAGCCAAACGCCAACTTGACTTGCTAGATAAAGAATTAGCAACCAAACCTTATATTGCTGGTGATGAATACACTATCGCTGATATCGCAATTTGGTCTTGGTATGGCCGTCTTGCTCAAGATAAAATTTGGGACAAGGCTGGTATTTTCCTTGATGTTACAGAGTACAAGCACCTTCAAGCATGGACTGAAAAAATTGCCAACCGTCCAGCGGTTAAACGTGGACTTGAAGTCGACTATAAAGATATCTAATTTTACAACGGTTTGCCTAGGCTAACCGTTTTTCTATTGTTTCATGATATAATAGAAACAAAATCACAAGGAGACATTCATGACTGTATTTCAAGCTATTTTAGAAAAAATTAAAGCCCATGACACTATTATTATTCACCGCCACCAAAGACCTGACCCTGATGCCATTGGTAGTCAGGTAGGACTGAAGGAAATTTTAAAAACAAACTTTCCAGATAAAAAGGTTCTTGCGACAGGTGTCAATGAACCTACCTTATCTTGGATTGCTGAAATGGATAAGGTAACTGACCAAGACTATGAAGGAGCGCTTGTTATTGTTACCGATACAGCCAACACTCCGCGTATTGATGATGATCGTTATGATAAGGGGGACTTTCTTATCAAAATTGACCATCATCCTAACGACGATGCCTACGGCGACCTCCTCTTAGTTGATACGACTGCTTCAAGTGCCAGCGAAATTGTGACTGACTGGGCTCTCACTCTTGGTCTTTCCTTGTCAGATGCCGCTGCTCGTGTTCTTTACAATGGTATTGTTGGCGATACAGGTCGCTTCCTCTTTCCGTCTACGACACCTAAAACACTTCAAATTGCGGCTAAACTTCGTGAATACGACTTTGATTTTGCAGCAATGGCTCGTCGTATGGATAGTTTTCCATTCAAAATTGCTAAATTACAAGGTTATGTTTTTGATAACTTAGAAGTCGATGAAAATGGTGCAGCTCGAGTTGTCTTGACACGAAAGATTTTGGATGAATTCAATGTCACTGATGCTGAAAGTTCTGCAATTGTTGGCACTCCAGGTCGTATTGATTGCGTCGAATCTTGGGCTATTTTCGTAGAGCAGCCTGAAGGGCATTACCGTGTACGTCTGCGCAGTAAAAGCATTGTCATCAACGAGATTGCTAAACGTCATGACGGTGGAGGCCACCCACTAGCTAGTGGGGCCAATTCCTACAGCTTAGAAGAAAACGAACAAATCTATCAAGAAATCAAGGATACAGTTGCCCATGCAACTCACTAATCGTCGTGTACGTCTCATGGGAACTGTGATTGACGTCTCTATCTATCATGAAGAACCAGAACCCCTGCTAGACCAGGTTGAAGCACTCCTACATACCTACAATAAGCGCTTCTCTGCCAATGACGACAGTTCCGAACTCATGAAAATTAACAAGGCAGCAGGCTTACATTCGGTGACGGTTCACCCAGAGCTTTTTGAACTTATTGCTCTTGGAAAATGGCATAGCTGCCAACCTGGAAGTCACCTTAACATTGCCATCGGACCTCTCATTCAGACTTGGCGCATTGGTTTTTCGGATGCTAAGCTACCTCTTCCTGAAGAAATTCGTCCGCTCCTGGAAATTATCAATCCCAATGCCATTGTTCTATCCGAGGAAAATCAAAGCGTTTTTCTCAAAGAAAAAGGGATGAAAATTGATCTTGGTGCCCTGGCAAAAGGATATATTGCAGATCGTATTGCAGATTTTCTTAAAGCGGAAAAAGTGACCAGTGCCCTAATCAATCTTGGAGGTAATGTTCTAACCTTTGGACCAGCTCTCCATAATCCTGATAAAAAATGGCGGATTGGTATTCAAAATCCCAAGGAGACTAGAAACACAAATCTTATGGTTCTTGCTATAAGAGACCAGTCTATTGTCACTTCAGGAATCTATGAACGCACTTTTGAAATAAATGGCAAAACCTATCATCATATTTTCGATAGTCAAACTGGCTACCCTGTCTCTAGTGATCTAGCTAGTCTTACCATCATTTCATCCCTCTCAGTCGATGGTGAAATTTGGACGACACGTTTATTTGGCTCAAGTCTAGAACGCATTTTCCAGGAAGTTAGTTCACAACCAAATCTTGAAGCAATCATCGTTGATAAAGACAATCACTGCTTTCAGACAGGTGGCATTTACAAAATGCGAATTTCCTAAAAAATAGTAAAAAAGACTTGTCAAGAAGACCACCTTTTGATAAACTAAAATAGTTAAAAAAACTATGGTGCGGAAAGTACCATGGCAGAAAGGAAATATTTTAACATGAAAAAAGATATCCATCCAGATTACCGTCAAGTAGTATTCATGGACACAACTACTGGTTACCAATTCCTTAGCGGTTCAACAAAACGCTCTAACGAAACAGTTGAGTTCGAAGGCGAAACTTACCCATTGATCCGTGTGGAAATTTCATCAGACTCACACCCATTCTACACTGGACGTCAAAAGTTCACTCAAGCAGATGGACGCGTGGATCGTTTCAACAAAAAATACGGTCTCAAATAAGCAACATCTTGTTGTTAAGCCATTCCAATTGGAATGGTTTTTTTGTATTCTCTTGGCTATAATCTCTCCTACTCTCCTCCTTTAAAATAAAAAAACAGCTTCCATATGGAAACCGTTTAATCCTATTAACCTGCTTTACCAATAGCCAAAGCCCAGATAAAGAAGAGGGCAAATCCGAACAAGAAAATCAAACCTGCAATAGCAAGTCCTTTCAACCAAGTTGGAAGGTCTTTCTTCTCTTTTGTAACAAGTACGTAATTCAAAAGCGCAAAGAAAGGTGTTGTAAGGAATGAACCAATCATGGCAAAACGAAGCATTGTTGCTACTTGACCTTGGAAGAAGAAAATAATGATGAGACCAAGAATAGCTGTCAATGTCATCCAAACATTCAATGGTGTTTGATTTTTTTCTTTTTGGTTAAACAAAAGACGAAGAGAAATCTCGTTAACACGTGAATAACCATCGATAACAGTAATCACAGTACCAAAGATACATAAGAAAGCGATAAAGGTAATCAAATAGCGTGACCACTCACCAAGTACTGAGGCATACATACCAACAAACTGAGCAATATACTTAGCTGATGCTGCTTCTACTGGTTTACCAGTTGGATACTGGATAAGAGCACCGAGTGCTACAAAGAATACTGCAAGAATAGCTGTTCCGATGTAACCAACGTTAAAGTCAAAGAGGGCATCATCAGTGTTAAAATCAACAGTTTTCTTTTTCTCAGCTGACCAAAGTGAGTTAATGGCTGAAATTTCAATTGGAGCTGGCATCCATCCAAGAAGTGAAACAATAAAAGGAAGGGCTGCGAGCTGCCATGGTGTTTTTTCAACGAAGTCAGCACTGTACTCTGGATGTTTGATTGCCGCAATAATAACTGCTGCTACCGTTGCGATAGTCAAGGCTGACATGATCCATTTAGCCATCCCATCAAGAAGTTTGTAACCACCAAAGAGTAACATACCCCAAATGATTGCAACCAAAATGATTGACCATGTAGTAATACTCAAACCAAGCATTGGAAAGGCACTAGCAATGATGGCTGAACAAAGAATAGAAACACCTGCAGTATTAACCAAGGCTGAAAAGACATTCAAAATAAAGAATACCCAAAGATAGAACTTACCTTTCTCAGCATAACCTTCAACAAGGGTTTTACCTGTATCTGCGGTATACTCAGCACCAAAACGGAAGAATGGGTATTTGAAGAGGTTAGCCAGAATAACCAAGCCTAACAAGGCCCATCCATAAGAACCACCCGCTTGGGTAGATGAAACGATGTGGGAACCACCTACGGCCGCGGAAGCGATTAGGATACCAGGTCCCATTGCTTTTATTTTACTACGCCAGGTAGACTGACTAGTTACACTTGTTTGTGACATAAGAGAATCTCCTAAAACAAATTTTCAGAATAATCTGAATTGATGATTACCATTGTACACAATTGTTGGAATAATTTCAATAGCATTTCACATATTTTCTGAAAAATAGAAAAAAGCCATCCAAATGGATAGCTCTTTTACTATTTAGAAAATCCAGTAAAGAAATCTACAATAGCTTGCCAAATTTGTGCAAAAATATTTTTGCTATTCTCAAGTGTTTTGTTGGCATTAAAGTTTAGGTTGATTCCAGAGAAGGTATTACCAGCTTTCGAAACGATAGAATCTTTAAGTGAACTCAAGGTTGACTTAAAGCTAGCACTGTCAATGATTGAAGACTTAGACAAATTCAAAGCAAAATTCACCAGAAGATTAATTTGCGTATCTGAAAGATCCAAGTTATAGTTATTGACCGTTTGCTGAACAATCGTTTTAGCTTGATCTTCAGTCAACTTATCCCCTTTATCAGCAACAGCTGACTTAATATCAGTCATAGCTACATTAAGCTTGTCTGCGTCATAGTCAGTCTTACCTGAGTTTTCCTCATTAATTTGAGAAAGGGTTTTGAGTTCCTCTTGCGCAAGCTCTTTGCTTTCATCTGAAACTTTAGCCCCATTTTGCTCAAGGGAATAGTAAATACCAGCCAAGGCACTTTCTCCAGTAACTGCGATTGGTGCTGCTACCGTAATCTTAGCATGTTCAATACCAAGTGTCGTGGCAGCATTACGGTACATATCTGGAGTGATTTTCGTGATATTTTGCGGTGTCACAATCTCTACACTCAAGGTTTCCTTAGCACCCAGCTTAGCAATCTTAACCGAAGAATATAGCTGAAGACTAGAATCGTCAGCCACATTCATGATATTAGCATAAGCAGATGTCGTCAAGGTCTTGACACTAGTATCCTTACTACTATCATAACCCAGTAAATTCAAGGTTTCATTACGCTGATCCTCTGACAAGGAATAACCCATCACATAGTCTGGTTGAACATAAGATTCATCAATAACCTTTTGGACTTGCGATGACGTTGCTGCTTGTGCAACCGAAGTGAAGGCTGTTACTGAAGCCAATAAAGCCATCCCAGTAACAAGAAGTTTTTTCAATTTCATGTGTGTTTCCTTTCGAAAATAGAATAGTATTCCATAATCTCCTAAAGGACGACTGACTCAAGGTTCAGCAGTTCACTTATTATACCATGACTTAAAAAAATAAGGTCAAAAAAACTACTCGTGCAACTCCAAGGGAAGACCATCCGGATCAGCAAAGAAAGTCATCTTTTCACCGGTAAAAGTGTCCTCGCGAATAGGTTGGCAGGAAATACCCTTTTCTTCTAAACTCTTGACAACCTCTTCAATATTAGTCACTCTGAAAGCTAAATGACGTAAGCCACAGGCCTCAGGATAAGATGGACGTTTAGGTGGCTCCACATAGTTCGAATCACTGGTCTTATTGCCAAAGATTTCAAGTTCTATATCCCCACAACGTAGGTCTAACTTATAATCATGACGCTCGGGACGATGATTTTCCCTAATGATTTCAAAACCTAATTTATCAAATAAAAACCAGACTCAGTCTGGCTTTCATATCATTTGGCTTTTAGGTAACTTCTCTTAAATTTTATGAGTGTTATTTAGAATAGAGAATAGGAGTGTATCTATCTAAATTTTATCATAGATTTCTCATAGTCAATTTTATCATCCAAAAGTTTCAATAAAGGAGTTACATATTCAGGATTTGGAAACTTAGGACCAAAAATGACCTTCTCAATTTGAATTGGGTTTTCCCGTTCTACATAAAGTTTACCGAATTCAGGAGAATAATCAATTTTTATTTTTTTATTATCTGGTATTAGGTTAGCATATTGCAGAATACGTAATTCTTCTTCATACTTGTAATCGACCGATTTGAACAAGTAGCGAATTTCTTCTATACAGTCACCAATGGCTTTTTCATAGAATTGATCCCTGAAATTTTTATAGTCCCTTAATTCTGATTTTAAATTCTCTAACAAACCTGTTAATTGTTTGACTTCTTCATGAGTTAATAATTCAGTTTCTTCGATATCAAATTAGTCACCATAGACGTAAGCTACACGATATAAATAATCCATATCATTATTCGGTGTAGAATGTTTGTCTTCATAATTTTGTACACTTTCATTGCCTCTAGTTGACTTATCTTTGTCGGATTCGTTTTGAGAGTTATCGTTTTGGATTTCAACACTTGATTTCATTTTATGACCGATTTGTTTATCTGAGTTTTTTTGATACCAAGAAAGGTCACTAAGTGAATGATAACGAGCAAAATCATTCTTCTTTAGTACGATACAGACCCCTTCTGCGTTATTTCCATATTGGGACCACATGGCTAGGTCGTCTGTTTTGCTAGTGAAACTCATTAAAAACCAAGAGCTAGGCTCCAAAGGATCGCGTTTTTCTAATTTTAAAATATCTTCTAGAATGACCCCTTCTTCAGGGTCGTTCATATAGTTAGCGTTATTTAGGCGTGTCTTTCCTGAGATGGAGAATGGATCCTTATCCTCTTTATACTCTTTTCCAAGTATGCTTTGGAGTGCTTTTCCTGAAGTATAGTGGCCGAATTTTAGTTTTCTATTTATGTCTTCATCCTTCAATCCAAGCTCATACTTGATTTGTTGGACAAGCGTGTAAATTTTAATTAGTCTATTGATTTTTGTTGAGTCTTCTCCGTAATGCTCTATCCAAGTTTTTAAAATATCATATTTTGTATCGGATATGGTAACAAGTTTTAAGGTACGAATAAGCAAATTTTTCTCTTTTTCATCTTTCCCTTCTTCAATAGATGAATCAAAACAAAGTTTATCCAAAGCTTTTACGATGTTATTTATGATGTTAGTAGTAGGAAACGGAACTTGATTTTGCTTAAATTGTTCTTTGTTTTCGAGTATCTCGACGAGCATATTTAAAATTTTAATACTCGAAATAGATTCTAGTGACTGATAGATATCCTCTAGGAGATTTGATTGCCCTATTTGATTATTTTTTACCAAATCCATCCGAGCTGTAAGATATTGAACAGTAATC
>OGET01000757.1_pt1 | contig 10868 bp, 9 predicted proteins | sample 1570771 | NCBI WGS metagenome assembly OGET01 (sample SAMEA2582032, study PRJEB24529) | metagenome | biome: Human gut stool | place: China | collected 2011 | reverse complement strand
AGGCGAGTATAAAATTATAATCTGATTATAATGTTTCTATAGAATGAAAGTCAAGAAGTTTTAATTTCTGATTGTTGTTCAGCCATAGAAAGATCTTTAACATACAATCTCATATCTCCATATTTTATGTATCATAATGCATAATAAAAAATACTGTTACTTTCTTTATCATATAACGCAGAGGTTTTATTATACAGCAAATACAATACATATATATTGATAATAGGGACAAATAAGCCAATAATCCAAAATATACTACTATTGCTATCTCTCAAACGTCTAAAGATCATGTTGATAATAATATATATAAGATAAACGTATAAAGCATATCGCAGAGCACAGTTTTCGATATTATAATTTAATATCATATTGTATATTATAAACGCTAAATATACATTAAACAGATTCCATTGACGAACTGTGCTTCGTCCATTAGGCCAAAGACTGTCAATTAATATGCTTTTATAAAGATCTGTTAAAAGAGGCCTTTTATCTTGGCGACTATAAAAAGAGTTTATAGCTTTAATTTGAGAGGTAGTTAAATCAGTACGCTCACCCCAGAGTACATCTATAACCTTATTATCAAAAATTATTCCCTTAAGTTCAACATTATTATCTTTTAACCAAAGTTTCCTAGGCACTACAGAAAACAACAACATTGAACATAAAATACATGGATAGAATAAATCTGGTATATCAACGCCCCATAATATAATATTGTTGGACTCAAAAATAGCTTTTCCGTAAGAAAGGTCAAAATGCTTTCCACCCAATAATATCAATAATAAAAGCACAGTAATTATGATATTTAACCAATTAAATCGCTCTTTTTTATAATACTTCAAGCTAGCATAATTTGTAAAAGCTACAAAAAGAACATAAATAGCTGTACCTACATAATATATAATGTCATAAATTTCTTGAGTATATACTATCTCCGGAAGAGTGGATAAAATAAAGATATTTATTCCTATACCAATAAACACCAATAAGTTTATAGAAAGGTATGTCTGTATATTGACTGTAAATAATCTAATTGTTCTTAAACATTGAACTAATATTAATAATTCAAGCTTAAATTTTATTAATTCAGAATATAATAATTGTCTCATCATTCTTCATCTTATGGTAAGTATTGTAATATATGCACTAATTGGAAATATTATAACTTCGCAAACATGATACTCCTGTTCTTTCATTGATAATCAATACAACTAAATAAGAAAAGTGCTTATCATGTATTAACACAGCGCCAAAACAAGATTCATTATCAACATAAACTTTTTTCAGCTTATTTCGGGTATTACTTAAACTAGTTAGAATTAAAATAGATTCATCTATGGCAATAAAATAATCACCATCCATATCAAATCGATACCATTTCCTATATTCCATAGGAAATTTACGAATAAGACTATTATGCTGATATATCTCAATATCCTCCTCATATACTATCCATTTATTATCTATAAAGCCAATACTATTTACACCTTTAATTTCACTTTCCCAATTCTTATATAAAGTGAGTTCATCAGAAGAAGATAGTCTATCAATAGCTGTAAAACTTAAATTATTATCGACAAAGTCCCAGTGTATCATAAGAGAATTGGCAAATAGGCTAATAGACTCTGATTTAAATACAGAAAAATACAAAATATAAATGCATTCACTCTCAAAATTATACTTTATGAACTGTGAATAATGTCTATTTAAATCAATGTACCATAATCCTGCTTCTAAATGGAGTACAATTCTATTATTTTCAGAATCTACAAAACTATTTACAATTATAACCTTTGTATTATCTAGTGTATAAGAGTCAGCATACTCTAATAGAGGAGTATAAATTATTACTCCTCTATAATCATCATTAACGATAACATAGTCTTGTGTCCTATTAATAAAATATAAATCATTTTGTTTAAGTGCAAATTTTATTTCATTTACTAAATTAATCTCCATAACACCTCTCCCATCAACATCATTTATCTCTTAAATTACAATAAGTAATGCGACAAAATAAGTTGTTTTTTTATCTCTTATTTATATATATCAAATGGTATTTTAAACCCAAGACATTTCATTTAGTCATCCATATGCCAAGATTTTTTAAACAAAAGATGATAGCTGACAAAGATATTAATATACGGAATAAAAAGGCCAATAATCCATAACCCGCTTAATAGAGAATCGTGAAGTCTACGTATACCTAATGTAATCATTGCAATGGTTGGCCATATTTGGATAACCATAAAACCCCAATGTGGTATATAAAGAGGTATACCCAGCTGAGCAATTAATGAAACTACGGCAATAGCCATATACATAATGACATCCATGAAAATGCGAGTTCCTACAAGACCAATCCCAAAGGCTGATACGGAAGATCTTCCTTTAATATCAAAGAGCTTAGCAAATAAAACATCCCATATACAACCACACACATAGTCGAATGTACCAACATCTTTTTCTTCACTAACGGTGGAGCTTCTATCGTAGGCAATAATATAGTTATTATATTTATCCCGTCCTTCATCTAAGCCATACTCATTAGAATCTGGCACACTAAGAGGCAGGGCAAAACAAGCTAAGACGAAATACTGCCAAAAGAAACCATCCCAATAAAAACTTTCATTTACAATAGTTCCGAATATAGCTTCCCAACTAAAATTCATCCCCCAATACATCCATAAACTTAGGTATGCTATAGGAACCAAAATCATATACCATAAGGATGTCCCACAATCATTTAGTCTACGTTTAAGCAAAAAAATAGTTGCAATTACATGTATAATCTGTAGACATCCAAAATAAATATAAGACAAATACTGGCTATCTTGAAATGAACTACCTTGGATAAGCACTACCAATAGACCAAATATAAGATAGGCTAAAAATTTGCTAACCATTACACCAAGCACAGCCCACAAATATGAAAGTCTGCCTATACGTTGATTCACTCGTAGCATTTCTATATTTTGTTTAAATAGTGAAAGTTCATTATCTAACCACATTAAAATAATTCTCTCTATACGCTCAAAATAATTTTTAATCTACTTTATTCTAATATAAATATATGTATATTAAAATATCAACACTATGAGTCCAGAATATTTATATTGTTTTCCTCTAAACACTAATAGTATACTGAAATTACATATGTTATCAGCTCCCACTGATTATTTTGTGGAAAAAAGAGCCTAAGTTTTTATTTTATCCATCAACTACTGGATTCAAGATAGCAGTACAAACGACAAACTTCCTGACTTAATATTGGGGATGAAGTCAAAAAGATATAGAATTACTATTTTTCTGGTACTATAAATTGTACTAAGACTAGTGAAGGAGAGATACTTTGGAAACCTGGAAACGTACGGTGTATATAAGTTTAATATGTGTATTCTGTACATCCTTTGGGGTGAGCCAATTAGCACCTATTCTCCCTCTATATTTTCATGATTTAGGTGTGCAAACTCCAGAGGCCATGTCACTCTGGTCAGGTTTAGCAACTGGTGCAACCTATTTAATCGTATGTTTAGTGGCACCCTTTTGGGGCCGTGTAGCAGATAAAAAAGGTCGTAAAATCACATTAATACGATCTAGCTTTGGTATGGCTTTATGTAATTTATTACTCGCCTTTCAAACAACACCTGAAGGGGTTGTAATCATTCGTCTCATACAAGGTTTAGTGAGTGGTTTTTATTCTGCAACCATTACATTAATAGCGTCAGAGTCCCCCATCGAACGAACTGGCTGGGCACTTGGCTTATTAGCTTCGGCCAATCTAGCGGGTTCTCTAATTGGCCCTTTATTAGGTGGTTATATTGCGGATACCATAGGTATTCGCAATGACTTCATCTTGGTTGGTATACTCATGGGTTTAGCTGGATTATTAGCCACTATATTTATCTATGAAAATTATGTACCAAAGCCTAATGTTGAAAAACTGTCTATTAGCAAGCTAAAAGAACAAATCCCTGAATTTAATAGTATTGTAGCATTGTGTGTAGCATCATTTATTTATGCTATATGCATCATGTCCTTACAACCTGTTATCTCCGTATATATCAAAGGCATTGTTCCAAGCAATACTGAAAATCTAGCATTTATTGCAGGCGCCGTCTTCTCAGCTATGGGTATTGCGCAATTGATAAGTAGTTCACCTCTCGGTAAGTTAGTTGATAAAATTGGGCCTCGCAAAGTATTAGTCGTATCTCTTATCTATGTAGGCTTATTTAACATTCCTCAAGCCTATGTAACTGATATTTACCAACTAGCACTCATTCGATTTTTACAAGGCTTCGGCCTAGGTGGCATGCTACCAGCTTTGAACACCTACCTATCCTCTAAAACGCCTCGTGAATTCACGGGACAAGTATTCTCCTACAACCAATCATGTTTATTTCTTGGTTACTTCTTAGGCGCCGTCGGTGGTGCAAGCCTAATGGCATGGCTAGGTTTTACAACCTTATTCTGGGCAAGTGGCTGCTTATTTATAATTTCTGCTCTCTGGATTGGCTTAAAACTCAAATAATAACGATACATAAAAGAAAACCCTTCTATAGCTGATTATTAAGATTATATTCTCACGAATATGACATATCTAATCAGCATACAGAAGGGTTTTTATTCTGTGTAATTATGATATTAATATAATTGTAGTATTGATATAATTATAATTTCAATATAACGATCATATTGAACTCACTATAATAACTATACTTTCAAATATATAAGCGTTTAAGACTATAATAACAATAGCATAATGACTACAGTCGCAATAATACAAGGCACGGCATTGCGTTTCGCCATTTCCATAGGGTTGATACCTGCAAGTCCTGCAATGATGATACCTGCCCCAGCTACAGGGCTCATACTACGGCCGATACCAGCACCGATTTGAGCCATGGATCCAAGTTGCATAATACCATAACCAAAGTCTGCTGCATGAGGGGTTACAGCACCGTTAAAGGCAAGAGCTGCCGCATTACCAGAACCAGAGATAACAGCCAATAAGAACGGACCAAAGGCTGCCCCGATTTGGGCGATTTGTTGAGAGTTCTTCATTCCATCAATAAGGGCACTTGTAAGCCCGATGAGTTGCATCCCTGCTGTAAAGCATGCTGCTGCCGCCATAAGGCCAACGACATCACACATACCGTCACCAGTACCGCGGAAGAACTTCTTAACAGCGTCTGTCACATTAGGACGAACTGCAACGATACCAATCGCTGTACCGATGAGCATGGAAACGGGAACGGAGATTTCTGGAATCACCGCTACTTGTTTACTACCTAATACAAGTAATACAAGAGGAATAATTGGAATGATTGCATAGAAATAATTTACTTTGAACTCTTTGCCTTCCTTTACAGTGTTGTTTTTCATTACATATCCTGTATGTTCCTTCTTAACAATGGCCACAATATTGAGCAAAATAGCAGCCACTACGATACCGATAATGGCTTGCATAGAGAAGCTCGCAATAACTGTCATTACATCTACGCCCGCCAGTTGTGCCACTTGAGGGTTGAACATAAGCCCTGGGCTCAATGAACTCCCCCATGTACCTAAGAAGATAGCAGAACCAGCCATCGCTGGGTGCACACCAGAACGAATTAAAGCCGGAATTAATAGCGCACCTACGGCAGCGGCACAACCTGCCGCTGTTGGCAATGCAATATTAATTAAGAATGTAATAATAACGGCACCTGGGATGATGATTTTAGTCATCTTTTTAAGCCCTGCGGAAATGAAATACACCATATGCTCTGTACATTTTGTATATTCCATAACGTAGCTAAAGCCAAGTACCGTACAGATAGTCGGTACAAGACCTGGATTTGTAAGTTCTTTTACAAAGGCTGTCGTACCAGCTCCAAGGTTGCCCCCAATAAAGCACATCAATAAGCCCGATAATAATAATACGAGCCGTGTTTCAAACTGTTTAATAATAGCGATAAACGTTGCTACTACAATAACAATACCTGTAATAACCATAACTCTCCTATCCGTGTACATATGATGCAAGATAGCTATATCCCCTCTATAAACACTTTACATCCAATACACAACTAACAACACTAAATACAATAGTCCTATCTATGTCTTACACCTAAGAGGCCTAACTATAATAAAAATAATCACTCAAATATATACAGTATAATCATATATCTATATAACTACTTATCTATATAGAAAAAAGTATATTAAACAAGCTTCGTTTCTTCCAAGCTAAGTTTCCTGAGCACCTTATCAAGCACCTCTGCACCCGTTACGATATCATCCATTTCAGCAAATTCTGCAGGATTATGACTGATGCCATCACGACATGGAATAAAAATCATTCCCGTAGGGACTGCTTCCGCCCAATGCATAGCGTCATGACCGGCACCGCTCGGCATAGTCATATATTCTACACCTACAGACTTAACAGCCTCTTCGATTTCCCGAATCATCGCAGGATGCATCGCCACTGGATGGTCTTGTGCAATAGGCTCAATCGTATAAGATAATCCCCGTTTTTCTGCAGTAATATCGATAAATTCCTTAACAAGAGTGACTACAGAATTGCGAGCTACCTTAGATATGCTACGAATATCTACGCCTAGTTTCACAGCTCCAGGAATGACATTCATCGCCCCTGGCGTAACCTCCACAACACCGACAGTTCCCACCACGGGTGGTTCCTCTTGCATGGATGCAATCTCCTCGATGCCGAGGATGATTTTTGAGGCTCCACATAGGGCATCATGGCGCAAATTCATCGGCGTAGCGCCACTATGATCGGCATTGCCCCGAATGGTCACATAGAATCGCTCTGGCGCTGCAATACCAGTCACAATGCCAATCGTTTTCTGTTCGTGCTCCAGTACCTTTCCTTGTTCTATATGAATTTCTGTGAAAGACTTTACAGGTCGTTTATATTCCATTGCTTCAATCCCATCGGGATTTAAGTTGCGACCTTTCAATGCTTCGTACAAGGAAATTCCTTGTTTATCTACCAATCGGTGTAAGTCTTGTAATCTTAATTCACCACGCATGGCCTTACTACCTAGTGTAGCATCCCCAAAGCGACCGGACTCTTCGCACATGAAGGATACCACAGCGATGGTATGGTCATGTTCATAACCATCGTCAATCATACTACGAATTACTTCAATGGCAGATAACACGCCCACCACACCATCGTAATTGCCTCCATTGGGTACGCTATCTGTATGAGACCCTACCATAACAACGGGTAAATCTGGTTTCTTACCAATCTTATAGCCAATGACATTACCAAAATCGTCTATTTCAACGGATAAACCCGCATCAATCATGCGATCTATAATATATTGACGCCCCTTCCAGTCTGCATCGGTGAAAGCAAGACGATTAATGCCCTCACCAGGTACTGTCAATTGGGCCATAGCATCAAAATCTTTAACTAATCGCTCTCGTTGAATCATATAACACCTCACAATCTATTACATCAATGACTGATAAACCATATGGTGCTAGTCAGTAAGCCTTATTTTAAATAGTGAGCAGCAATTGTCCCCAACGCTACGATACCGTTTAACATATCCTCTTCATCGATATCAAAGAGTGGATTGTGATGTGGCGCTTTAATAGCAGAACCTACTACCATGTAGGTTGCTCTACCACCGCGATCAATGACACGGTTCAAGAAGTACGCACAGTCTTCACTGCCGCCACCGCTGTAATCAAATGGAACCTCTTTAAAGATACCAAGTGGTTCTACAATAGCTTGCACCTCACGAGCTAAATCATCGCTGATGTGACCTGCAGGAGTTTCACCTTGTTTTGTGATTTCAAAGGTGCAATCGTGCATTTCTGCAGCACCTTTAATGATAGTCTTTGCTCGTTCAATCATATAATCGTTGATTTCTGTAGTGGCACCACGAGTTTCTAGTTTAAGAACTGCCACATCAGGCGTCACATTGCGGCCTGTACCGCTTTCAAAAACACCTACATTCATGCGAGAAGCCCCTTGACTATGACGAGCGATGGCTTGTAAGTTAAGCACCGCAGTACAACCAGCGAGCATTGCATTTTGTGCCTTTTCTGGAGAGCCCCCAGCATGAGCAGAATAACCGCGGAACACCGCATCAAGTTTTGTTGTCGCTAAAAAGCCATGATCGCTACATGCAAAACAATTGGATAGATTTTCATTAAACCCAATATGCATACCGAACATCAAATCTACATCATCCACAACGCCCGCTTCCGCCATCGCTTTAGCACCGCGCACGCCTTCCTCTGCTGGTTGGAAGATGAGTTTGATAGTGCCTTTGAATTCATCCTTATGAGCAGCCAAGTATTCAGCTAAGCCTAGCCCCATCGTCATATGTGCATCATGACCACAGGCGTGCATCGCCTTATCATGACAAGAACGGAAGCCTCCCTTTGCGGGCACATGGTTATCCTCTTTAGCTTCAATGACATCATTGGAGTCCATGTCTACACGAAATGCTACTACGGGACCTTCGCCACCAAACTTCATAGTGGCGACAATGGCCGTTTTACCGTAGCCCATCTTTTCTACCAATTCAGGATTGGCACCTTCTTCGATGGCGCGATCCATAGCAGCTTTCATAACCTCATCACTAGGCAATCCCATGCGAGAATCTAAATCGAGTACATCGGCGCCTAACGCCACATCATAGCCCAAAGAAATAAGCGTATCCGCCACTTTCGCAGCAGAACGGTACTCAAGCCAAGCAGGCTCAGGGTACATATGAAAGTCGCGACGCATAGCGATTAACACATCGCGTCGTTGTTGCACAAAATCTTTTACAGACATAAATACCTCCTTAACAAACTAATAATCACGTATACATTTACTATATGAATTGATATGTAAATAGTCAACTAAATGGCACATGTATACAGTATCTAAAATATACTTTATGTTATAACAAAAAACACATATACCACGAAATGATTTCTGTGATATATGTGTTCTTATCGATTTATTCTAATATTGTTTTATTCAGTTTTGCCAGTACTTCTCGTTTAATAGTTCGTTGTCTATCCCAAGCGATGATAACAACGGTAGCAATAATCATAGCCATACCAATTAGTCCTAATAGACTAAATTCATTTCCTAAAAAAGCCCACCCAAAGAAAGCCGCCGAAATAGGTTCAATAGATGACAAAATAGATCCTGGTACGGCCCCAATTCGTTTAACCCCTTCTAAATAGGCATTGAAAGATACTATCGTCCCGAGAAATATGACATTAAAACAACCAATAACAGTCCATACGTCCCACACTGCATATGAGTTCGGTTGATGAAATAATATAGCGGCTACAATACCGCTAATGAGCATCCCGAATCCTACAATAGGTAATGTACCATATTTGTAGAGTAAATCAACAGGAGAAATGCTATATATGGCTACACCTACAGCAGATAAAAGGCCCCATACGAGAACCATTAGAGGGAAGCTTTCAATAGAAAGGCCATCATCATTGCCCATTAAACAAATGGTCCCCACTAAAGCAAGTATAACAGAAACAATCTCGCCCTTAGACGGTCGTTTACCATAGCGAGCTAGCAGGTAAATAATAATCATAGATGGCGCCAGATATTGTAAAACCGTTGCAATGCCAGCTCCAGCTAAAGCAATGGATCTGAAGTATGTATATTGACATAAGGCCATGCCAAATACGCCAAAAACAATGAGTCCTAGCGTATCCTTTACACTATGAAATACATTAAAGATAGAATTTCCAAATCTAAACCATGCATAAATAACAGTTAGTAAACCTGCTGTAATCAATCGCATAGTTACTAGCCATTCCAAATTCATATTTCTGAAATTGCTTAAGAACTGTACGGATGCACCTGATACACCCCATAAAACAGCCCCCAATAGGGTTATAATAACACCAATAACTTCATATTGTTTCATACTACTCACCGAGCAAAGATACGTGAACTTTCACAACCACCTTACGGATTTTGATAGGTTTATCGTTTACAGCAAGCAAGGGCCGATGAACATCAGACGGGAAGAATACAGTGTAGTACCCTTCTGGGCAATGGATTTGCCCTTCATCAACAGCTTCATTAGGATAGAAATAGCAATCTCGATCCGGATAGGACTCCACAGGTTTTACCATGCCTTTATCTACGAAAAAGCCCATGTTTTCCTCGCCGCTCACCATAAATTGAATATCTACATAATTACGATGCGATTCCGGTTTTGTAGCTTCAAATGGTTTTGTTTCTACATCGTCCACGTTAGCATACATCATGTCGCCCTCAATGGCATAACGCCCTCCAGGCAAAGCTTTCAAATCTGCATTTTTCAAGAAATCCAAAGCGCGCACGATGGCTTTAGGATAGCCCATTTTTGTATAATCTGCGGTAATACTAGAAAAAAACATACACAATCCTTTCACAATATCTATGGATATGGCACCACAATAAACCAGTTATATTACCTTTTATGTTAGCACATATATACATAAAGAACTAGCTATTCTCTTATGTAAAAGCCCTCCATACGCTACATATATGGAGGGCCTCAGTAAAATACTATTCAAATTTATGACTTTCGTCAATTATTACGCTATGAAATTGTTAGATTATTAAATTGTTACATTATGCAGTTGTCTATTCAGTTGTAGTGATTCAAACTGTATTAGATACAGCATGTGACCATTACTTTATTCTTGGGTTTTATGAGCAGCGATAATTTCTTCCGCTTGCTTATGTGGAACCTCTTCATAGGTATAGAACTGACGGTTAAATACGCCTTGTCCTTGTGTGATAGAGCGCAATGCAGTCACATAATCGGCCATTTCAGCCAATGGTACTTGTGCTTTAACAACAGAAATACCTGTTCTTT
>OGET01000729.1_pt1 | contig 11280 bp, 9 predicted proteins | sample 1570771 | NCBI WGS metagenome assembly OGET01 (sample SAMEA2582032, study PRJEB24529) | metagenome | biome: Human gut stool | place: China | collected 2011 | reverse complement strand
CTTAGCTGTTCTGGCGATCCTAGGCTTTGTCCTACTCCAACGCCATAACACGAAATCTGAACAAGTAGCCAAGGCTGAAAAGACTGAACAAGTCGCTAATAGCACAAGCTCATCTTCAGAAAAAGCTAAAGAAGATGATAAAACACAACTCAAAAAAGGTAGTAACCATAGCATTGAAGCCTCTGACTATGCCTACGACGTTACTGCTGTTAATAACACTATCCGTGGTGTATCTCAAGATGTTGACGGTAAGGTTGTCTTTTTAACCTTCGATGACGGAATTGATCCAACACTGACCCCACAAGTCATGAGTATCTTGAAAGAATACGGTGTTCATGCCACATTCTTCCACATTGGGAATACTATTACTCAAGAAAACGCGGACATCCTCAAACGTCAAATTACAGAAGGGCACGCTATTGCTAACCATAGCCTTAGCCACAACTTTAACCTACTTTATCCTGGGCGCGTTCCAAATCAAAGTCAAATTGTTTCTGAGGTTAACCAAACCAATGCCAATTTCCAAGCTATCTTAGGCAAGGACTTCAAGACAAGAATTTTCCGTTATCCTGGTGGTCATATGTCATGGCAAGGTCTAGAAAGTACTGACCATGCTCTCGCCAAGGAAGATATCCAGTGGATTGACTGGAACATGCTCTGTGGAGATGCAGAACCACTCTCTGTTCGTCCAACCACATCTGAAAGCATGATGGCTTATATGGACGGTTCACAGAAATATTTCCCTGAAACTACTGTTAAAGTTGTACTAATGCACGATACAGCTGGTAAGGAGCTGACTGTTCAGACCCTTCCACAAATTATCGAATATTTCAAAAATCAAGGATATACCTTCGGTGTCCTAGAGTAATCACTCGCAACAGTTCCTTTGGGAGCTGTTTTTTGTTACAATAAAAACTATGACAAATCCAATTTTAAAAGATGGAGAACGCATTGACCAGCTCTTCTCCACAGATGTGAAAATCATTCAAAATAAGGAGGTCTTCAGCTATTCTATCGACAGCGTCCTCCTCTCTCGGTTCCCAAAAATTCCAAAGAAGGGATTAATCGTTGACCTCTGTTCGGGAAATGGTGCCGTTGGCCTCTTTGCCAGTACACGCACTGAGGCACCAATTACCTTGGTTGAGTTGCAAGAACGTCTGGCTGATATGGCCAAGCGTTCCGTAACTCTTAATCAACTAGAGGATCAGGTGACTGTTGTCAATGATGACCTAAAAAATTTACTTGACCATGCCCCACGATCTCAGGTAGACCTTATTCTCTGTAACCCTCCCTACTTTAAGGCGACAGAAACGTCCAAGAAGAATCTGTCCGAGCACTACCTCTTGGCCCGTCACGAAATCACGACTAATTTGGAAGAAATTTGCCAGGTCGCACGTCATGCCCTCAAATCTAATGGACGCATTGCCATGGTGCATCGCCCTGACCGATTTTTGGATATCATCGACACCATGCGCCAATATAATCTAGCACCTAAACGCATCCAGTTTATCTATCCTAAGATGGGACGTGAGGCAAATATGCTCCTGATTGAAGCCATAAAAGACGGATCGACAGATGGGTTGAAAATTCTTCCACCTCTCTTTGTGCACAAGGAAAATGGCGACTATACCGACGAAATCTTTGAGATTTACTTTGGAAAAAAGACTGAGGGTGAGTCCTAAACGATGACAGAAAAGGATAGCAAGGCCTACATGTATGTGGTTGAGTGTGCCGACGGCACCCTCTATACAGGCTACACCACAGACGTCGAACGCCGCCTCAAAACCCATAACTCAGGCAAGGGCGCCAAGTATACCAGAGCTCGCCTACCAGTTAAACTCCTCTACTCAGAAACCTTCGCTAGCAAGCCTGAAGCCATGAGCGCAGAAGCACTCTTTAAGAAAAAAAGCCGAGAGAAAAAGCTAGCTTATATCAAAGAACACACGGAAAAATAACCGTGTGTTTTATTAATTTATATTTTTTGCATGTTTACTATTATCTTTAATTGCATTATAAATAGATGACCCTTTCCTAACATAATACTGGGAATAGTTTTCGTCATCTTTACTTAATTTTTCAAAATTATCTATTTCCAAAATTCCACGATAATATTTTCCAAAATATTTACCTCTATTAATTGCAAGTGTTTCCCTATTAATATTTTTAACTTCACCTCGATAATAAAAGGAATCATCCTCTACTTTTATTTTTTCGTTCTCGTTAATACTATATTTGTAACTCAAATTCTTTCTGATTATCACTCTAACATAATATCCATCAATACTAGAGTGATATTTCTCAAAATAAAGTGATACACTGAACAATAATCCTAAAACTACTAATAATGGAAATACACTCCTAAAGGGTCTTCCTAATTTCTGATAACCTCCACTTAACGACAAAGTTGAAATTTCTTCTAACAGTTTATTCTCTTCTGTAACATAATAGTCATTTTTAATTTGTATTACATCAAATGAATGCTTTTTAACATTATCTAATTCTACTTCTTCCTTAACATTATCATCCAATATCACAGTCATTAGAGATGACTCTCGCTCTTCGACTAAGCAATAATCTCCACTCAGAATTTTGAATTCTTTTCTCTCTCTAACAACTCTTTTATAATTAGCATAAATTGGTTTTAATTCTCGAGAATAAATCCTAGCTATTATCCAATAATAAATTTTATCTTCGTATTCCATAAGAATAGCATATAAACATAAGAGAATTATTATTTTGATTGAACCATTCATCAGAATATTTACTATTTCAGGGATAGGAGTACTTCTAATGAATAAATTATAACATTTAAATCCTATTATCAATTCAGATGATAAAAGGCCAAAATAGATGCATGCAACAGTAAATAAATATTTAATCTTTTTTTCTAAAATTCTATAATCATCAATCTCAATTCCCCTCCAATTCACCAAAGCTTTATCATAAAAATTGATACCAATAGTAATAAGTAGAAAGGCAAGAAATGCCCATGTGATAATTCCCTTCTGAACTCCTATTGAGGATAATAATAAAAATGGAAGAGCTATAAAAGTATATAATACAAATGGTGAGACTTTAAACATAAATAAAGGCATCTCCAAAGCAAAGAAGAATATGAAAATCATAGGCAACATTGAGAGAAATTGACTCTTATCAAAAATATTTCCTAATATTGAATAATTCAGTGTTAGGCTCTTATTGTTAATCATAGTCTCTAATATGGAAGCAAGTACTTCAAAATATGTTATCAAAAGAGTAATGATTAATACTTTGTTAGTTATGTTTACTGATTTATTTGAATTAAACTGATGTTTTAGACCTCCATAATTCACACCAATTCTAAAACCAAGGATTGTAATAAATAATGCTAGTTGTGATAATTTAAAAGCGCTTATAAGAAATGAAATGAAAAAGAATCTAAGAATACTAATTTTAGTATGAAATAAATTATTATCTATAGAGAAAGATAAAAATAAGAAAAATCCCTCAAGTAAAAACATTATATATTGTGGATACCTAATCCAACTAAATAGTCTAAATAACTTTTTAATCTTTCGAAAATACATTCAATACCTCATATTTATAATTTTCCTAATTTAAAATGAATATTCTCTCAGAATTTCATTGCATACAAGTATAACAAAAAACACTCTATTTTTATAGAGCGTTTTCAGAAATCTTTTCATAAGTGGTTTTTAAATAAGAAAATATGAAATAAAGTTCTTTCCACTATTGATTACTGTCTTGGTAGTTACTTATCACCTTTGTTACGGATAACAAAGCCGTTTTTCTTTTCGCTTGAGGTACGGTGTGGGCGTTTGTTGCCACGATTTTCGAAGTCACGACTGTTTTTCTTAGACTTGCGTTTGAAGTCACGACGGCCACCGTCTCGATCATCGCGGTTACGGTCGCCACGGTATCCACCACGACGGTTGTTATCGCGACCGCGGTTGCCACGGCCACCTTTGCCACCTTTACCACCAAAGCCACCACCTGATGGTTTGAATGGCAATGGTTTTTCACGCGCAATTTCCACTTCTGGCATTGTCTCTGGGTCTTGAACGGTCAAGCTCAAGATGTAAAGCGCCAATTCTTCAGGTGTGAATTCTTGAGCCAATTTAACCGCATCACCCTTGAACTTGTCAAAGTTAGAACGGATAGCTTCATCCGCAAAGTCACGTTCAATTTTCTTAAGGGCAACTTTCTTCTTAGCTTGGAAGGCTTCTTGAGCTGTTGGTGGCTTAAGACCTTTCATGCGTTTCTTAGTCAAGTTTTCGATGATTCCCAAGTAACCCATTTCGTTTGGTGCTACGAAAGTAATAGATTGACCTGATTGGCCTGCACGTCCTGTACGTCCAATACGGTGAACATAGCTTTCTGGATCTTGTGGAATATCGTAGTTGTAGACGTGAGTGACACCTGAAATGTCAAGACCACGCGCCGCAACGTCTGTCGCAACCAAGATATCGATTTGGTCGTTCTTGAAGTCACGGATAACACGAAGACGTTTGTTTTGGTCAAGGTCACCGTGGATACCTTCTGCACGGAAACCACGAAGTTTCAAACCACGTGTCAACTCGTCCACACGACGTTTGGTACGTCCAAAGACGATTGACAATTCAGGTTGGTCAACATCCATAAGGCGAGTCATGGTATCAAACTTCTCTTGTTCCTTCACTCGGATAAAGTATTGGTCAACGTTAACATTGGTCAATTCTTTAGCCTTGATTTTCACATGCTCAGGATCTTTCATGAACTGAACGCCAATACGTTTGATGGCATCAGGCATAGTTGCTGAGAAGAGAAGGGTTTGACGTTCTTCTGGTACTCGGCTAATGATAGCTTCAATGTCTTCAAGGAAGCCCATGTTAAGCATTTCATCAGCTTCATCCAAAATCAAAGTCTCGATGTTATTGAGTTTAAGAGCCTTACGTTTGATAAGGTCAAGGAGACGACCTGGTGTCCCTACAACGATGTGGGCACCTGAACGAAGGGCCTTGATTTGTTTTTCAATGCTAGAACCACCGTAGACTGAGCGAACCTTAACCCCCTTATCACGGCCAAAACGGAAAAGCTCTTCTTGAGATTGCACTGCCAACTCACGTGTTGGGGCAATAACAAGTGCTTGGATTGTATTTTCTTCTGTACGAATTTTATCTAGGGTAGGCAAACCAAAGGTAGATGTTTTACCAGTACAAGTTTGGGCCTGACCGATAACATCTTTACCTTCAAGAGCGAGTGGAATTGTCAACTCTTGGATAGGTGATGGTTGTTCAAAACCGGCAGCTACAACAGCTGATTGGATGTCTTCTGATAGGTTTAAATCTGTAAATTTCAAAGTATTCTTCTTTCTATTTGAAGGCGGTGCGAAGCCACCTTATGAGACTTGGTTGTGTAGTAGATTAACTACCTGTATTTAATAGTCGTTTATTTTAACAACTCATCTAGTCTATCATATTTAGAAATAAAAAGACAGAAAATAACGTTTTAAAACCGCCTCCAATTTGAGAAGACGGTTTCACTCACTAATTATTATTTATGGACCAACCAACGCAGGTAGCGGGCCAAGACCAAACAAAGAATCACACTACCCAAAATGATGAAAATCCAGGCTGGACTAACAGTCATAAAAGGTAAAGGAACATTCATCCCAAAGAATCCGGTAATGACGGCAAGAACTCCCAAGAGTACCTCGATAATAGTCAAATTACTCAAGTTGTTGTTCAGATTGTTGTTTAGGATATTATTATAAGAACCTGATAGTTGCTGTAAGACTTTAGAAATAAGATCCGTCATGGCAACCAACTGCCTAGCTTCGATCATGGCATCATCAAACTGCTCTTTTTCGACCTCATTGAGACGACGATAAATGGCATGCCCCTTAATGTGTTCCAAAAGGAGACGGTTTTGTGTAGCTGCAGCCACCAAATAGACCATACCTGTTTCCAAATCTGAAAGGTCATAAAGATTCTGACTTGTCGTGGTCTGCCTTAGGCGTCGACTAACCTCATCTTTTTGCTGATCCAAGCGTTCAATAACGGGATAATAGGCATTTGAAATCATCTCAAGTCCTGCAAAGAGCAACTTGTAGATAGACAAATCCTCATGGTTATCCACATAGTCTTGCATCTTACTTATCACATAAGCGTTATCCTCGTTACTAATGGTCACCAAACGCGAATCTTGTACAATAAAGGTCAGAGGAATGGTTTCATAGTATTCCTTATCCTTTTCAAGCTCCAGAACATTATAGATAAAGGTGATTGTCCCATTCTCACGGTTGTAATCCATGTGGGCTCGTTCATTTTTATCCAAGGCATACTCTATGGTTTCTTGGTCGATATCATACTTGGTATAAAGGTAGGATTGCTCAGAAATAATGTCTGAATCAATATTAATCCAGTGACGCTTGTAACCCAGTTCCTTTTCAATAAACATTTTTCGTCCTCATTACTCTAGCACTGCTGCTGCCAATGCTTGTTGGATTTCAAAGACATTATTATCACTCTTAAATTGAAGCACTTCTGCAGGCTCAAGTGCTGATGAAATCCAAATCTTAAGTTCAGCATCTAAGTCAAAGTGGCCCGAGCTTTCTACAGTAAAACGAGAGATTGAGTGATAAGGGATAGATTTGTAAGAGGTCTTCTTCCCTGTAACACCTTGCTTATCGACTAAAATCAAGCGTTTCTCTGTAAAGACAATCAAGTCACGAACAAGAACATAGGCTAAGGCCACTTGTTCACCTGGAATCAAGATGCCTTCCAATTGACGTTCGACCTTGTCATTATCTTTCTTAGATGCATTGCCAAGCAATCCTGAAAAAATTCCCATAGTTGTTGCTCCTTTTTACTTTAAAGATAGTTCTTGCTTTAACTATACCACATTTTAAGATTTAAGACACTTGCAGAAATTGGTTTCTGGTAGTACAATAAAAGAGTCACAAGAGGAGCAATTGCTGAGAATGACTAGCTTGAATTTTTTCTTCAAGACTCGCCTAAACTCTTACCACCTGATCAGGTTAGAACCTGCGTAGGGATGTGTCTCAAAATAGATTGAAATAGAAGAACTTCTATGACGTCGTTTTGATGTGGCAAAAATAGCCAATCAAGACGATTGGTATAGGAGGTTTTTTTATGTCGAAAACAAATATTCGACCAATGATTGAGGTTGCCCTTTTTGCAACCATTGCTTATATCCTGGACCTAGTTACCCAGCCCATGTCCCTAGGCCCTTGGATTTCCCTTTCCTTTAAGATGGTACCTATCTTTCTCCTCAGTTTTCGCTGGGGGCTTAAAGCCGGTGCTATGGGCGGTCTCATCTGGGGACTGCTTCAAGTGGTGACAGGACAAGCAGCTGGTGGTTGGCTAACATTAACACAAGGTTTTCTGGAGTATTTTGTCGCCTTTAGCCTTATTGGAATCAGTGGTGTGGTCAAACCAGCCCTCGATAAAGCCATCATACAAGGGAAAAAGCTCAAGTCTCTAATGTATATCACTGGCGGTATTCTGCTAGGGGGCTTTTCACGTTATCTCATTCACTTTATAGCCGGTGTCATCTTTTGGGGAAGCTATGCTCCTAAAGGACAAAGCCCTTATCTTTATTCATTCATTGTCAATAGCTCATCTTTCCTAGGAGAAACATTGGCAAGCCTTATTGTTTTCTTCGCCCTGCAACGATTCCTAGGCAGATTACTCAATACGGAAAAATAAAAGAAACCATAGGACAGTCTTAATTGGCAGTCCTATGGTTTTTCTTGTTTTTATGAAATATTACGACACGACGTCAGACGAATCGATATTATTCGGCTGAGGCAGTTAGAGAGACGGCTAGCTAGACACCTAATAGGGGCTAGCGTCAAAAGATGAACGATTTGCAAAAACTAAATAGTCATCGTGTTACGACATGAGAAAACGGAAACGATGTTTTTTCCGTTTTCGAGTTAGTAAGGGACTTAGCCACGGTCCCATAGGACATGGCGTAGATTGCTTAGACTACTATGTAGCCAAGCAATCTTAGTACGTTACATCTTCTCTTCCAACTTGACATCTGGATATTTATCGGCAAACCAGCGCAAGGCAAAGTCATTTTCAAAGAGGAAGACTGGTTGGTCAAAGCGGTCTTTGGCCAAGATGTTTCGGCTTGATGACATGCGTTCGTCAAGGTCCTCAGGTTGGATCCAACGCACAGTCTTTTTACCCATTGGTGTCATAACGACTTCAGCATTGTATTCATTTTCCATACGGTGCTTGAAGACTTCAAACTGAAGCTGACCAACGGCACCAAGCATGTATTCGCCTGTTTGGTAGTTGGTGTAGAGCTGGATGGCTCCTTCTTGCACCAATTGTTCAATTCCCTTGTGGAAGGACTTCTGTTTCATGACGTTTTTAGCAGAAACTTTCATGAACAACTCGGGCGTAAAGGTTGGTAGTGGCTCAAATTCAAATTTGTTTTTACCTACTGTAAGAGTATCACCAACCTGGTAAGTTCCTGTATCGTAAACCCCAATAATATCTCCAGCCACAGCATTTTCGACATTTTCACGGGACTCGGCCATAAACTGAGTGACGTTAGAGAGCTTAGCTCCTTTACCTGTACGGGTTAGGTTAACACTCATACCACGCTCGAATTCACCAGACACGATACGAACAAAGGCAATACGGTCACGGTGACGTGGGTCCATGTTGGCTTGGATTTTGAAAACAAAACCTGAGAAATCCTTGTTAAGAGGATCAATCTCATCACCATCCACTGTCTTGTGGCCATGTGGTTCTGGTGCGAATTTGAGGAAGGTATCGAGGAAGGTTTGAACCCCAAAGTTTGTAAGGGCAGAACCGAAGAAGACCGGCGTCAATTCACCAGCTAAAATAGCTTCTTCAGAGAATTCATTTCCTGCTTCTGTCAAGAGTTCGATATCTTCTTTAGCTTGCTCATAGAATGGATTGTTAGCAAATAGAGTATCACCATCTTCAATCTTGGCAAAGCGCTCGTCACCCTTGTAAAGCTCCAAGCGTTCATTATAAAGGTCATAAAGTCCTTCGAAGGCTTTACCCATACCGATAGGCCAGTTCATTGGATAGCTGGCAATACCAAGCACTTCTTCCAACTCTTCCAAGAGGTCAAGTGGCTCACGTCCATCACGGTCCAATTTGTTCATGAAGGTAAAGACAGGAATACCACGGTGTTTGACAACTTCGAAAAGTTTTTTGGTTTGGGCCTCGATACCTTTGGCTGAGTCAACAACCATGACGGCAGCATCAACCGCCATAAGGGTACGGTAGGTATCTTCTGAGAAGTCCTCGTGCCCTGGGGTATCAAGGATATTGACACGTTTGCCAGCATAGTCAAACTGCATCACAGATGAGGTTACTGAGATACCACGTTGTTTCTCAATATCCATCCAGTCAGATTTGGCAAAGTTTCCAGTCTTCTTACCTTTTACGGTACCAGCTTCACGGATTTCACCCCCAAAGTAAAGCAATTGTTCAGTGATTGTTGTTTTACCAGCATCGGGGTGAGAGATGATGGCAAAAGTACGGCGTTTTTTGATTTCGTCTTGAATGCTCATAGTTTTCTTTCTTCTTTAAAAATTATCTTTTTGTTACTTTTCCTTAGTGGTATGGATGTCAGCAGCTTCTTTGTAAATCTCAAAAATCCCATGTCCCAGAGCTACTAATGGCAATAGGATTTTTACCAGAACGAAAAGCAAGATCGTTGTAGCACTTCTTTCAGAAAATTTCTGTTTTTTGAAAGCTACATTTGTTGTCAAGGCTTGCGATAATTCTCGCAGGCACAGCTCTTTTATTATATCCAAATTACAGTGTGAAAGCAATTCTGAAAGCGTTTTGTGTTAGAATAAAACAAATAAAATGAAAAAGCACGCTATCAACTTTCTGATAGCGTGTTTCTTCATTTATTTAATATTTGTCTTCAAAATGCTCCAGACCTTTTTTCATGATTATCATGAGAATAATCAGAGCTCCTGAAACAGCAAGGTATTTGACAAATAAGGGAGTTCCCATAATAAATGGCGTGTGTTTAAGCATGCCATAGTTTCCACCGATGGTCTGATTAACTATTACCAAAGCTAGATTCAGTAATAAGGTAGCCACGACAATCAGCCGCTGGCTGATGGGATGCGTTTTAAAACTATTAAAAATTACATTCAGGCTATTGACCAGTAGGGCATAGTGGCCAATTAGGAAAGAAAAGCCCGTGATATGTGGAAACTCATAGGGATCAAATACTGGATAAATCAATGCACAGTAGGTCCCGATGACTCCCATAATAGCGAAATAGCTCTTTATTCTACTATTTTTAAGGAGGAGAACAGCAAACATGGCAATGCGGCAATGGTAAAGGGGCAGACTAATGTAAAGTGGAAAGCCCTGCCAGAGGTACCAAGTATAGAGGGCAAAGAGTTGAATGGCTTGGATAGTGAGAAAGGTCCAACGCCATATCTTATTCTTATACCAACACCAACTCAAGTAACTCAGAAGTAGCATCGCCAAAAGCATAAGCAAATAATAGGGCAAAGGTATCTGGGGTGGATGAGTTTGGGTGGTTGTCAAAAAATCCTTCATTCTCTTCTCCTGCTGAAATTACTATGCCTGCTATTATATCAAATTTCATGGTAAAGCAAAAACCTGCTTTAGAGAGCAGGTTAGAGAACTTAATTCTTAGCTTGTAATTCTTCCACAACCTTAGCTAGATTCATAGAGTTAGAGCCCTTGAGCAAGATTTGATCATTAGCTCCTAGACTTTCCTTGACCTGCTTGACTAGGTCTTCAAATTGGTCTTGTTCTTCTGTTTTCTTGAAGTAATAAATGTGGCCGATTGGGAACATTTGACTGGCCAATTGGGCTAATTCAGCAATGTCTTCTCCATAGAAAATAACGGTATCAAGCACATCTGGCGAAAGGCTCAAGATCATCTGATTATGAAGCTGAATAGACTGGTCGCCCAGTTCCTTCATATCCGCCAAGACAGCAATTTTCTTGCCACCTTCATTGGCTGGAATGGCAGAGAAAGTCTCTAAAATCAACTTCATTGCAGCTGGATTGGCATTGTAAACATCTGAAAGGATATCTGCACCATTTTTAGCTTTCTTCCACTCGGTGCGATTTCGTGTTAATTCAAGCGTGGCAAATGCTTTTTGGATCTTATCTTGTGTTACTCCTTCTTTCAACGCCACATAAGATGCAATCATGGCATTTGTTGCATTGTACTTCCCAGTTACTGGAAGGTCAATAGCGTTATCTAAGAAATTGGTTTCAAAAGTCA
>OGET01000696.1_pt1 | contig 11922 bp, 11 predicted proteins | sample 1570771 | NCBI WGS metagenome assembly OGET01 (sample SAMEA2582032, study PRJEB24529) | metagenome | biome: Human gut stool | place: China | collected 2011 | reverse complement strand
CCTTGCACTTTAATAACAAGCGGACCGCTTGCTCGCTTTCGTATGGCGAATACTGACTTGAACCCTGTCAAATCCACATTGTCATCTTGGACTGCGTAAACTATCCCGAAATCCTCGCCAATGTTGAGGTCTATATCCTTTACATTCATTACTTATCATCTCCCTTAATTGAATGGAATCGTACCTTGTTTATCGTACCCGGTCACATCGACCACCAAATACTGAGATGTGGTTTTACCCGAGCAACCTACAGGATACGTGGTGACTGTATTCCAATCAATGAACTGATACGATTTCAGCGATACAGTACTCTCATCGTGAAATCTGAACGTTTGCCACACCCGTCCCGTGTGTGACTTTTTATCTCCATTATTGATATTTGGCCCCCAAACGGATACATCGATTACGGACATGGGTATAATTGCAACCTTAACGCCATATGACTTTGGATCACGAGCACTATTTGCATTAGCCGTAACATCCTCGAAGTAACCAAAGCAATAGAACTTGATGCCAGCTTTTACTTCATCAACCATTGCTTGCGTTACCTTTTCGCCTGGCTTAAGTACATCCACTACCAGCACCATTAATCGCTCACGACGTTTATGGACCCACTGAGCTGCGAATTCATATCCTTGTGGAACTGATACTGCTATAAGAGGTGCGTCACCATGATATGCGTAATTAGTGGCATAAAAGACCTGGATTACATTAGCCTCCCCCGCAATATATCCGTATTGGTATTTACTTGTAGGCACCAGCATAGGTGCGTAAGCTACAGGTTTGAGCGGGATTTGAACCGTTGGCGTTATCCCCCTCATCGCCCCGGGGTAGAGAGCTGCATCTTTTTGTTTAGGGAAACTAAGATATACTAGATTGTCATAGGTATCGTTTATAATCGTGACACCTTCTTTATTCTGGATGTTAATAAATTCCATACGCCAGCCACCCTTCATACGTGAGATCCTTAAATTGACGATTGATATTATATTCATCCTGGGACACTGCAAAATAATATGTTATGATATTACCCCTAACCTCTGCCACTAAGTACTGTCCCATGGCTGCAGCCCAGACATGTTGCCCAGGCTGTAATCCATTCACGGTAATTTGTTGACGTCGATTAGGGATGTCAGATACATACATCCGCCCCTCGATACGTGTGAGCCTTTCCTTGAGATTTAGTATGATATTGCCGTTAGCATCATAAGCTAATACATGCGGTTCCATAATACCTCCTACCAGCACCCAAGTTTAATCCGAGGGTTATTGTCATCATCAAAACCTGTAATAAGGTTATCTTGAATCTCAACACGAGCACCGGTCTCTTTTGAACGAAGTAACCCGATTGTACCGGACACCGCCGCTAAATTATCAACATGTAATTTGTCGGCAGTAACTGCGTTGGCCTGAATCATCTTATTAACAATGACGTTATCGTCGAACTTGGTCGCTCCAGTGATATGAATCAATTTTCCTGCAATGTATACACCAGACTGACTGAGGTTAATGCGAGATACCAACTCACCACCATCAATCTCACCAATACTTTTTTTAACTTGCAAATCGATGCTACCAGCTAACTCAGTAATGCGAGATTCCGTATGTGACGCCAAATTCGTAATTCTTCTAGTGGTCTCTTCAGAATTCGTATTGAATTTCTTATCAAGCTCCTTAATTCGCTCATCAACTTTATTCAATCCAAGAGACTCAAGGTCTAGCAAGCTCGCATCAATTTGTGTCTTAATCACGACTTGCTTCTCGTTAACGAGTCCATCTCCGAACACATCAACAAACGAGCAACGTATTCGGTATATTCCGGCTGAGTTCGAATATGTCAGCATGGTGCTGGTAGTTTCAAAATCATCAGTACGTTCATCTCCGATCACATGGCATCTGATTGCGTATGCTTGTGCTGGCTTAGTTGAGAAGTAAAGATTAAATCCTCCTAACTGGCTTTTTACTACAAGCTCAGGCGCTGCCAACTGCGGAACGTTATACTCATATGTTGCTGCAGTCGAGTATTTGCCCAACGTGCTGCGAGCATATAAATAAACAGTATCCGCTCGTTTAGATAGGGTAAGTACAGCAGAGGTACCTTTAACTCTTGCCAATAAAGCATTCGTATCTTTACCAGGATTATTATCAGTACGTAGTTCGTAATAGTCGACGTCAGCATTCAGCACCTCATCCCATGATGCCGTGGCATTTCTACTGAACGTGATACCGAAATTACTAGGCATATCAGGTATCGCGTCCATCGGTTTGACTATCACATCAACCATTTGGGCTGTTTCTGCCCTGTTGCCAAATCGGTCAACCGAGATTGCTTTGATTCGATACTCCTCACCAGGACCTAGCGATTTGATAATAACCTGACTATTACTACTGCCAGCATACTGCCATTCTTGCCCCGTTACAGGTTTTCCACTTTTCGATTTTAAGAGATACCAAACCTCCGCCACATCGAAGTTGGCAGGATTACTAGGCGGGTCAAATAGCACTTGTAAGTCGTAGTAAACACTTTTATCGGCCGTTTGATTGTACCGACTTATAACGTGTAAATTCTGAACATCCTCTGGCGTTTGCATCTTAGGTATGGCTATAGATTTTGTTACGCCAGTAGTCAACTGTCCTAACTCATTAATAGCCTGCACTCGCACCTCATAGGTCGCACCTAGTAGCACATCAGATATCGTGGTAGCGTTTGTAGATGCTGGGTAGTTTCCAATATATGTCCACGTATCGCTTTTTACATTTCGGTAATTTACGACTACGTTTGAGACTTTTCCATCACGAGGTAACTGCCACGTTACACCTATGCGTGAATACATGATGCCATTAGCACCGTATACATCACTCACTAACCCTACTGCTTGAATATCAGATGCACCGCGATTCGTATAATCAATACTTGGCACCGTGCCATCATCTGATACATAGAGTTCTGGATAATATTCCATGCATTGGATCTTACGGGTCATTTCCGATAGTGTCTTTGTAATAGCCAACACACGAAATGGCTTAGCCGATTTAGAAATTTCTCCGAATGCATATACCGCATCAGGCTGCACCGGTATAGCCTCTTTAACAATCACATTGAGACCTGATACATTTACTACGTTAAACGTAGAGACGATATCCGTAGCGTTGCTACGAATCAGCAACTGATAATTCTTCCCTGGTTGTACCGACACTTCCTTGTCGAGTGTAATCGTCTGACCACTTACCGCAACCACACGACCGCCCTCGCCCCATTCAGGTATGTCGTGCTGAATTAAAATAATATCTCCTACCGTGCACGCTATGGCATCCGTAAACGCCTCTATTGTCACAGTACGTATTTCATATTTATTGCATCGCAAGAAATGCTTACCATGTTTATATGCCTGCTCAAGGCTAGTACACCCCATGAGTTCAACTTGTGCCGGATTTGTTAGTGTGTCCGACTCGTCGTAAGTGTCACCATATACTGGAATGACGTCTCGCTCATAATCCTTATCCTTGTTAAGGAACGATATTTCAACAGAGTTAGCCCTTGCCTCCACACCTTGAAACTCTTCAGTAAAGCTGCCGTGTTTGATATTAGCTACAGTAAACAACTGTACTGGTGTAGATTGATAATCACTAACACATGTGAACCTGGTTCCTACAGGAATTACTTTCCCTCGACCTACTGCTTCTGGATACTTTAACGCATCCCATAATCGCATAGCGGTGTCGTATATATAGTTGAATGTAAACCCATTTGTTTTGCACTTATCTGCCCATGCCTTAAATGCGTTATAGTCAAGGCGCATATGGGGCTGTCCGAATACAATATATTCACCGCCAATCTTACGGCAAATATGAATTAAGTCATATGAAGCCCAAGCCGGGTTATCAGCTGGTTGAGCTTCATACTTATTGATATACGGATTGAATACATACACCTCTGAGCGCTCTTGAATCCATGTCACTTTTGGATCAGTTCCGCTTAGCTGGGATGTAGCCAAAGCCTTAATCCCAATGAGGGCTTTCCCTGGATGCACGAAATCGTCATATATAATTTGGGTTAGCTGCACCCAATAGACCTTATTGACATGACGCAGGCTTTTTCCATCTTTTGCACTGCATCGCATACGGATTTCATAGCGAGCCTTTTCAAGATTGTCGAATCGAAATACACGATAAAACGCATTATTTGTCGCCTCTTCAATTCGTCCTGCGTAATCAGATGTATTTGTCACGCTATTATCTGACTTAATAAAGTTCCACGCATCACGGCGCTTAATATGGCCGGCCATGCCCTTTTGATTTGCTAAAGGTAATGCCTGCCAGGACTCATCACCTACCTTACGAATTTCTGCTTTCAACGTGACAGACGTACGGTCAGCGCCGCCGCTATCATTTGAATAATATAATCCGTTTGGGAATCCAACAGTTAGCTCTATCGCGTCACACGCATCGCCTTGTACCTGTTGTGTATTCCATGATTCAGTCAATTCATAGTTTAGGGATTGATCAGCAAAGTTATCATTGAAATTTGGGATGACAGTTTGGTCATTTGTGCCCTTTCTGACATCCACCTGTACATCTTTATAATTGCTGATTGGGTTAGCGTTAATACGAATATCTTCTATCTTTGATAATTCGCCCTCACCCGCACAGTATAAAAGGTTAAGATATTGCTTTTCGCCATCACTAATTACATGGCGGGATAATAATAACCCAGCGCTTTTCATTCGGCCATATGTTACAGCTAAAGGGTAGCCTTGCCCAGTAACCGTTTCAGTACCTCCCCAGCCATATGTATTTGACTGTTCGGAATTCGAACGGTCAACCTTAGGAGCAGTTAGCTTTGAGACAATAGCATTACCTATCATCCCTACCGCCATGGCAATGACTGACCGCCAAATTAAGCTTTGGATACCAAAGATAGCACCCGAAGCAATACCACCGGTAAATACAGCCATCCCTATTGATAGAAGAACACCAAAGAATTTACCCTCAACTCGGGGCATTACTACAATGTAGTCTTCATCGTTCACAACTGTATCTGGCGCTGCTTCGTGTCCATTTACTGAGTACGCCCATTCACCAGGTGCACTGAAGTAATAGCTGATAGACTTGCCCTGTTTAAATGGCAAGTATTTTGTATCCCGTTGCTCTGGCTTGAACGGATTATTTACAATGATTACATTAACCATCTGCTACTCCTTCCTTTCATAAATGTGCTTCAATCGAGGCACGTATTTTGATATATGCTCTATACAGGTGCCACTGTGTTCAGTAGCATGTATAAATTTACCTTCGCCAAGATAAACCCCTACATGATCGAGATTTTTACCATATAGAGCAAACACCAAAACACTCCCTGGCATTGGCTCACGAACCTCGCGCCATTCATCCATTTGGATTTTGGTATATTCGGGTAGTTATATTCCACTACGCCGATATACCTCAACAACTACATCCCAGCATTTCATTTCCGAGAATGGGGTACCTATCATATCAGTCAAGTCACTTATTGGATGCATACAGTCCTCCTTGCGGGATAGTAGGTTCTCCGCCAAATCGTGTACTGTTCCCCAATTCACGACATCGTGCTAGGGTTTTATTGCATTGAGTTTCGCGCCCTTTATATCCACATTGAACCCCTTTAAATTTAAACGGGCAGAAATCCTGCATCACGCGGATTAACGGGGATCGTCGAGTAAAGCTAAAGTCAGTACCCAGTGTAAACTCCATCCATTCTGCGTTTGCATGAGTTCCCGTAATTACGAAATGCTCCTCTTGCTCGCACACATCAGGTATATTCGTATTCACTACACGAATGATGACGTTGGCTCCAGTGAATCCATTATTAGACTCTGCCATGCGCTGAATTGTACGAGTCACATTAGACACGGATAGCTTGATATTAGGTAAATCCGTCGCATTCTCTGTAACATCTTGAATGGTAAACGGAAATGCGATATAGGTATTGCCTTCAAATTGGATATTCTCCGTATTGTATACCAATCGAATCGTATCCCCTTTATAGGATATTTCTAACAGCATTAACCACACACCTGTGGCCGATATTTGGTTTTTCTCTAAAATCGATGCCGTTGAGAGCGGTAACATGTTATACCTCCTGTAATTTCACGGTTCCCATCCACACTCCGTAGTCATTCGCCGCAAAGTCTAACTGATCAGCAAATCGCACTTTTAGTGTTTCGCGTGTTTCTGGATGAACCCAATCGAATATACCGGAGCAGTTGACTTCATCGAAGAATGACCGAAGTTTATAGTAATCAGCTGTTGGCAACTTGTACCCTACGGAATAGGTCCGCCGGGTCTTTGTCGTCTTCTTCCTGGTGATTAGCGTCATGTTTTCAACTTGGCCTTTATACGAAATATCTGGAGTAGTCTCCTGAATTGGATATATCGGCCATCGAATATCTGGAAATACTGCCATAGTTATACTGCGGATGCCTTGATGGCGTCACGCATACCTCCTTTGTTTGATTCCATAGCACGAACTACTACATCGATAACATAATTCTCACCATCGAATCGAGAGTTCTGTTGCTTGCTTTCGAGCTCTTGGCCAGACTGATTAACGATATTAACAACTACGTTGTTGCTTGTAGCTCCGCCACCCATTAATCTACGGGTTTCACTTGCCGTATAAATGCGATGTGATCCGAAGGACTGCAATAGTTCCGGTCCGTTTTCACCAACCAACATAAGCCCTGGATTCGTTTTTCCTCCGGCAGCGAATCGATTTCCTGTAAATGCAGAACTAAACGAGCCTCCACCAGCAAAGGATGATGTCCCTTTTGCAGCACCTAGTGAGCCAATACCACTTACTGCACCACCAAATAATCCTTGCAACTTAGGCATGATGTATTGTTGGAACGTTAACTGAATCATCATCTTAATAATGGCATTTGTCATATCCTTGAATATGTCCTTAATGCCTTTACTGAATGACTTCGTTCCTGTTGCCATAGCTTCGAGATTATTTGTCCACGCAGAATTAATAGAACTCATCGTACTATCAAAAGTAGATTTCGCTAAGTCAGCATAATTGGTAGTCTCTTGCTTATATTGCCGAGCCGCTTCTTGTAAGCTTGTTTTCAAACTACGACCTGCAAGTTCCCATAACTTCTGTTGAGACTCTAATAGGTTCTTTTCAATTTGCAGTCTTTGCGTAGCTGTTAACTGGGCCCCATTGACTTCACTACGTGCATAGTCAATATAGGTCTTCAACTCTTCAGCAAGTAGTGCGTCCGCATCACTGCGAGATAAACGACCAAGAGTAACCATATTAGTTAAGTGGTCAACAGTTTCACTCGTTTGCGTGTATACTAACTCTCTGATTTTCTGCTCAGTATCAGAAGCCAATTTTAGGCGTTCTGCTTGAGCTTTCTTTTCAGCGAGTTCCTTATCGCCTACAGCCTTTGTATACTCACGAACATTATCATCAATCTGCGCCTTTTGTGCTTCGGCTTCGGCTTTGAGTAATTGCAAGCGGTCGCCTGTGCGTTCAAGATCGAGTTTCTTGATATCCTCGTTCATCTTACGAACACGGATAGCCTGATTGCGTTCTGCTTCAGCTAATCGCTTTTGGTACAACTCCTCATTCTTAGCTCTAACTTGGGCGGTTAGATTTGACTCAGCAAGCTTCTTAGCATTTGCTGCACTACCTGCTGTATCAGCAGAGATGCTCGATGTAGCTCCGGCTAATACGCTAGTATCTACATAACCAGTAATAGCCCCAAAGTCACCTTCAACAGATGGCTTAGCAACTACTCCAGTACTAGAGTTAGCCCCCGTATAGCCTCCTGCACCGTCACTAATAACAATGTGATTGTCGCCGAGTACGACCACACCATCGCCGGCCTTAGGCGTGTACCCGTCGCCTGCATCGTGCCATGCACCTGCAGCTCTAGCCGCATCCATGATAGATGGGACATATCGAGGTACGTCCTTACCAAATGCCTGCAATACCGAATCAGAGAATAGCTTTCCGCAATCTGTTGCCCATGTACCATCTGCGCCTAGCTCATACGCCTTACCGAGTTGCTCATTAGCTGCATCCAGTACGCTTACGGCTTCACCAGTAACGCCTCCGCTCAATCCAGAAACAGAGCGGATAATATCACGAATATTCTTATTGTTAGCTTCATACTGGTTCTTAGCAGTTAACTTATCGATTTCGTATTGACTGCCGTCAATTTGTAAGCTCTGCAAAGTAAGAGACCGATATAACTCAGACATACGCTCTACGGCGCTTGCTAACTTCTCGGCTGCTTGCTGTGCTTTCTTTGCAGCCTGTTCTTGGGCTTTGGCCGCTTTCGCTGCTTCCTCATTTGCCTTATTAATAGCCTCGGTATTCGTTAATCCGCCATTAGCAAGGTCCTCTTTCGCTTTTGCAAGTTCTTCATCGAGTTTCGCTTTCGCAGCATCCGCCTCTTCTTTTTGCTTCAAAGCCGCATCGATTCTAGCGCCTTCTTCTTTTGTAGCTAAGCGGTCATTTTTTACAAGCCCCAGCCACGCACTATCCTCAATCCAATATCGAGTATCGTGTGATTCCCTAAACTTGTCAGACAGGCCTGTTGTTGAGTTCGTATTCTTGTGAATACGCTTCCCGTCAACATCTACACCCATATAAGAGCCGGATGTTTTTTCGTTGTAGCGAAAATCGAGTAGCGCTTTCCCAGCAAGCCCTATTACTGTAGCTAAAGTTACCCAAGGACCCGCAGCGGCAAGTGTGGCTAATCGCATAAATCCGAGTGCACTGGTTAGCGACCGCATGACTATGATCACGGCACCGGCTTCAGCGCCGAATTTAACAATTCCGCCGATAGCTTCCTTTTGCTCAGCGGTCATTGACTCAAATTCCTTAGCTACATCTAGCACACCTTTTGCGTAGTCATTAAACACCGGAACTAACTCATGTCCGATGGATACTGCAAGTCTTTTACCGGTGTTTTCTAAATCCTTCAATTCCCGATTTAGCTTTGCAGATTTAGCTGCAGTCTCGTCGTCGATGATAAGCCCCATTGCTTTGGCACGTTCAGCCACTTTGTCCATCTGCTCAGCGGACATGTTTAGCATGGCGTGCATTTGGTAGCCCGTACGACCGAAGAGTTCCATTTCGACACGAGTCTTTTCAGCTCCGTCCTTCATGCCTCTTAGACGTTCCTGTATCATCTTGAACACTTCAACAGTATTCTTGCCTTGAATGTCTTCAAGTGCGTAACCTAATTTACTGAATATATCAGTACTAAGCTTTCCTTCTGCCCGAGCGACTTCCATTTTTTCCTTGGCCGCTCCGACGTTCTTTGAAAACTTAGCAAATGCCCCTGCACTATCCTCCATGGCAACGCCCATGTAATTAGCTACTGCTAATAGCTCACTGGTTTCTTTTGCTGTTGCACCGGTAATGCCTGATAACTTCTTAACGGCTACGTCCCATTGAATAGCCTCCTTGGCCAATTTGGCACCGATGCCTACAACACCGACACCAGCACCTATCGCCATGAGGTCATTCTTCATTTTGCCAAGGGCGGATTTGGCGCCTTCAGCACTAGCTGTAATTTTCTTGAGTCCAGCTTCCGTATTCTTATCTGTCAGCTGAACGACAATATCAATTAAATTATTGGCCATTCTTGTGCGCCACCTCCAACTCTTTAGCTTCCAAGATTACAAGCAAATCGATAAGGTGCGGAAGTGGCTCAATGCCGTAAGCCTTCGCCACTTCTAATACCGCTGGCATATCGAATCCTGCAAGACCGCCTGAATGCCATCGTCGTTGCATTCGGCTTGCGTTATATACTCGCATCGCTTGTCGTGTACCATCTAATTGATGCGGGGAATTAAACTCACACTCCGAGCAGTCAAAATTCTGTTTAGTCTCACGTTGCATCTTGATACAATCAGAGCAGTATTTTGGTTTGTCGGAGTTGAGCCAACTCCACGCATCAATTAGTTTTTTTCGATTTCAGCCTTTTTCTCGTGCGTAAAGCGCATCGTATCAAGCGCAACTTCCATAAGATCATTGTCTGGTGCCGCGTTGATTTCATCTTCAGTCAAGCCGTAGATGTGCTGCATAATCCATTGTGCTAGTTCACGAGAACGCAATAAGCGTTCTGTGTCCGGTGCTTCTTCAGGAACCGGTGTATACAATGGGTCTAACCCGGATTTAATTAATTCGCCGCGCTCAGCGAATGTTAAACCTCTTACTTGAATATCTTCAAATGCCATATGGGCACCTCCTAGTATTGTTCTTGATTATTAACTAATGTAATGATGGATGCGGAACGACCGGCATCTGCACGATAGTATGCTTTAAACGGCAATTCAATATTGACGCCTCGAGGGCCATCAATGCCTGGAGATTGTCTTTCGTACACAAGTTCAGGCAACTTGAATGTAAGTGACCAGTCATCTTGTTCAAGTCGTAATTCCAAACTGGATTCTGTACCGTTAACCGCTTTATTCAAGAGGTCCTTATTTTGGAAGAACGCTTTAACCGTGCCGGAAATTGACGCAATTCCTGGGTCAATGTATGTTCTAAAACCTTTACCACCAATAGCATAAGAGTCGCCGTCCAAGCCAAAATCAAAGTTGATATCACAACTTAGGATATTGGCCACAGTGACGCCGCCCTCTTTGATGGTGGCATTAAGGTTCTGGAACGGTAAGAAATTTACTGCCTTAGCTGCAGCATCGAATGTAGTGGAGGCTAATGTTTCCTTGCAGCCCATTACATCCACAGATGCTGTAAGTTCGGAGTCACCACCAAACTTAAATCCTAATTTACTAACTCGTGCGCCAGCGAATTGCTGGAATACATTAACATCAGGGTAACCCTGCTCAATAGTTAATGATGGCATTGTGTTACCGATTTTAAACACATGCTCAGACTTCTTATTTGGCGCTTGGCCAGTTGTATTAGAAGTCGGTTGACCAAATGCAGCTTTTAGCCAATATCCGATGTCAATAACACCAACGGGTACGGTCAAACTACCGGACGTGTCAATGTTGCCACGGAATGGCGCTGCCGGATTACGATCACCGCGGATTACGGTAGAATCGTTTAAATTTTGACTAGCTTTTATAGAGCTAGATATGATTGGCGTGATTACGCCGCCAGTGGATGGCGTTGTACCAAAATCCGCCTCAAACGCAATCGCCACATGGGACTGAGAGCCCTGTGCACGTTTTGCTGTTGCCATATGCATTTCCTCCTTTAATATTCAATATTTCCCCCGATTACATGCGGTATTTCTATAGTAGCTGTTAACCGTCCGGTAAACACCGGACGCCAATTCATTGAGTCTAATTCATAGTCAATGCCGATTACCGGAAACGCTGGATTCACCTTGCAAATGCATTCGATGATTAACTGCCCTAGATTATCCGATTCAAGCGCTCCGTCATATCGAATGATATTCTTAACGCGAGTTGCACCTTCATGTACAATGCCCCATACAATCATTAACGAGTATGTGTAGGTATCAGCAAGCCCTTCGTTCTTATTACTCGGTAGTAATATGATGCAAGGGCAATCCTCTTCAAGTGGTGCATCTACATCGTCATAACCAACATACAGTTGCGCCGGCTTTCCGTATTTATCATTGCAAAATTTAGTCAACGCTTCATCATTCGCTAGGGCTTCAGCCCAACGTTCAACGATGCGCGACAGTGGAATTGTCTGTTGCATCAAATCACCTTACCTTGTAGTTACGTCGAGATGCAGATTGTGCTGCCGGTCCATATATAGCGTAGTCGCCTATCTTATCCTCGATATAAGGTTTAAGCTTAGGCTGTAACGCTGCTTTCATAGGACCATAAGTATGACGTGGCTGAATTTTGAACATCGATTTACCCTTAGGCAATGGTACGCCTGCAGCAAATAACTTCTTGCGCATAGGCTCTGTAATT
>OGET01000692.1_pt1 | contig 12042 bp, 9 predicted proteins | sample 1570771 | NCBI WGS metagenome assembly OGET01 (sample SAMEA2582032, study PRJEB24529) | metagenome | biome: Human gut stool | place: China | collected 2011 | reverse complement strand
TAAAGAAAAACTTGTATACAAAGAAGAATTTGAGAAAATGACAGGAATTGCTGTACATGCAGCACAACTTATTAATACTAATACGTATACTAAATTTTCAGCTTCATTTAGGCATTTACATGAATTGGGATTTCGATATATAGAAACGGAGATAAATGCCTATCAGCAATGGAATAAGGAAGATAAAATTTGTTTGTTTCAGCAAATTGATGAGGCATTTGAGTATTACATTTCTTCTAGAAATAGAGGACAACTATGGGTATGGAAATTTTATAATGATATGTTAGAAGGCTTTGTAGCAGATTATTTGCCTTTTTTCCCTTGTAAAGCAGGATTGGTTTCGTTATTTGTAACAGTGAAAGGAGAGTTATATCCTTGTATAGAAACTGGGAAAAAATATATGATAGGAAGTGTAGACAAGGGGTTAGATGCAGAGTATATAAGAAAAATTATTAAAATAGAGAAAACGCAAAATACGAGATGTTTACAGTGTAAAGAGTATAAAGAAAATAAATGTAGAATTTGCAGTTGTTTATTTGGAAATTACGAAAATACAGGAAATTGTTATATACCTTCTGAAATTAACTGTGAACTTACTCGACATGTAAACAATATATTTCGAGAAAAATATAGTGAAGAACAAGTAGCAATGCTTCGAAAGCATTATAGGAGAGAGTTGTAGTATGGGATATAAATATAGGGTGGTGGAAATTGGAGAATATGTTCTAATTATCCAAAGAGAAAAAAATATTTGTTTTAAAATGAAGAAAAAAGAATTTGAAGAAGAGGGTGACATAAAGATTCGGGAAATTATAGATGGAATTTCAAAAATGCGAAAGAAATATGATGTGACATTTCCTGAGAATAAAAAACAGATGAATACAATTTATCTATTTGTTACGGATTATTGCAATCTGAACTGTGAATTTTGTGCTATGCGTTCTAATAATAAGGATATCAAAAAAGAGAAATTGTCTCAACTTGAAGTAAAAGAACATGTAATTGATAAAATTAGGAAGGCTAACCCTAGAAAGTTAATAGTCAGTGGTGGGGAACCGTTTGTCCTAGAGGACATACTAGATATTCTTAAAGAGTTGAAGGAAAATATTAATACAAAAATAATTGTTCAGACAAATGCGACTCTATTAACAGAAAAGACTATTAAAAGCCTTAATGGAATTATTAATTCCATAGAAATTAGTACAGCCCATTATAAAAATACTGAGCAATTAAAGGAAAAGATGTTGCTTCGAGAAATCATAGATATGGCTGCATATTACGATGCTGATTTTTTGTTGCATTTTGTAGATTATGCAGGGAGTGCAGCAGATAGAGGTTATCCATTATTAAATTATCAAGAAAGGTTAAAGGTATACTGCTATTTTGCTAAATATATCATAGAAAAGGGCTATACGAATAAACGTTTTGCCGGAAATCTTTTTCATGCGGTAGAATTGAGCCATCCATGTTCAGCATTTGGAAAAATGGCTGCTTTGGGCCATGATGGAAATATATATTTGTGTCATTCTCTGGTTAAAGAAAAATATCGAATAGGCAGTATAGAACAAGAGACGGATATAGAGCAATCGATCGAAAAAATATTGTCTAATGACAATGTGGAAAAGTTATTTTATATGCCTAATGAAAAATGTAAGACTTGCAAATTTAATTGTGTTTGTGGAGGAATGTGTCCAGCACTTATAGAAGAAGGAGTAGATTCTGACTGCACATTAAGAAAAATTATGTTTATATATAGCATGTTTATATTTGATAAAAATGAAAATATAGCAATAAATTTGGAAAGATTTATAAAATTTTGTGAAGAGGAAGAGTATCAGCAATTTTTGTGATATGTATATAATTAGTGAAAACTATTTATATAAATTTTTAATGAAAGGAGGAGTCAAAATGCTGGAACATAAAGAGAATAAGGAATTAACAGAGGCAGAAGTTAATGCGTATGATCTCGTCATTATTTGCTACGGTAAACTGAGAAAAGATTGCTTAACTGATTGCTTAGACGGTACTTATTGGTTATCACCAGAGCAGTAAGATGTGCTAGGAAAAACCCATTTTCAAAATCAGAATTTGGTTTTGAAAATGGGATTTTTCGTAAATTTATATAGAATTGAGGTAGGAAAAATGAAAGGCAATAATGAAAAAAAGGTAATAGGGCATTTAGCAAGACAGGATTTGAATAGTGTGAGGTTAAAGAAGTTTTGTGGCATTTTAACGATAATATTGTCAACAGCATTAATTATAGTGGTAACACTTTATTTGGTACAAACACAAGGTTTTTCAATTCAAGATGCTGAAGGTCGGTATCAAGCGACATTTATGGATGTTAATTCTAAGGTTGTCAATAAAATGAAAGCCATGAAGAATGTTGAAATGGGAGAAACTAGAACACTGGGGACATTAAACCAGGGGACTTATAAAATTACTATAAGAACAATGACAGAGTCGTTACTAAAGTTAGGAAGATATCCCGAATTAAAGGGGAAATTACCTGAAATGGAAAAAGAAGTTGTAGTAACTGATTCATATTTAGAAGAGGTTCAATCAAAGGCCAAAATAGGTGATTCTATAGAGATAGATTTAGGAGATGGAAAAGAAAGCTATGTTATTGCAGGAATTTTACCTATGCAGAGTACTGCAGATACACATTCGATATATGTATCTGATAAATTGATTGAAAGAAAAATGCCAGGGGCTTTATATAGCATATATTTTAAAATTAACGATACTCAGGGCTGGAACGAAGCCGGAATAAAGAGTGAAATTGATAAAATAGCACAACAATTAGATGTACCAAAGGATAGCATTGTTTATTCATCTTATTATTTTTCTCTTATTAGTCAGAAAAGTATTCAATATATAAGTGTTATTTTGGGCGTGAGTTTAGTCATTGCAATTATATCAAGTATAGTTATTTATAGTATATTTTTTGTTTCTGTTTTGGAGAGAATTGGAAAATATGGACAGATGAGAACATTGGGTATGACTAAAAAGCAAATCAGAAAAATAATAAAAATAGAAGGGAATGTTTTAACTCTAAAAGGATGTTTTTGGGGATGTGTTTTTGGGGGTATTATAGCTTACTTTATTCAACCAAAAGGATGGTATTTAGTGAATACTATTTTAATATCAGGTATGGCGAGTGCGTTTGTTTATTTTGTTGGAATGTTATCTCTTTATAAACCAGCAAAAATAGCATCTGCAGCCTCTCCAATAGAAGCATTACGATATTTTGCAGATACAGAGGTAAATATAAATAGGAAACATTCATATAAAAAAATTACATTGTGGAGATTAGCATTGTTAAGTGTGCAGCGTAATAAGAAAAAAACGTTTTTAACAATACTTTCTTTAGGAATTTGTGGAATAGTTCTTATGGCTAGCTCTTCCTACTTAAATTCTATTGATCCATATAATATGGCAAAAAAATCAATGCCAAATGGTGAAATAAAAATTGAACTTGGAACATACGGACCACAGTCTTATACGAGTAAACAATATTTTGATTTACAAAAAAATAATATTTTAAATCAAGAGTTGCTAAAAAAATTAGAGGATATGCAAGCTGTCGAATCAATTAAACAGTATAAAGGAACAGTTTGTGACATAACATTACCGAATGGCGATACAGATATTTTTGTTGTGGACGGAATACAATCGGGGGATATTACTAATTTAAAGAAATTTTTAGTAGATGGTGAAATAGATTTTAAGAAAATGCAACAGAAAAATGGAATTGTAGTTTCGGAAGCAAGTGAGTGGGAAACTTTATGGGATTGGGAAGTTAAAATTGGTGATACAATTAATATTTTAGATAGCGAGGGTGTACCAGTAAAATATGAGGTTGTAGGAATTGTAGAAAATGGTGCTGATTATGGCGGCTACAATATGGTGTATATGCCTTTATCTAATATGGAAGAATTAAGAAAAGATGTATTAAATTTAACTTATCAATTGAGTATAAAAACAACAAGTGATACAAATGTTTCAAAAACAGAAGATATGATTAGAAAGATGTTTCAAAATGAAATGCCTATCCAATTTACTACCATAGATGATGTTGCTGCTTCATATAAACAAAGGATAGATGCATATAGAAAGCCAGTTTATGGTTTAGTTATATTTGTAGGAATTTTTGGTATTGTTAATTTGCTAAATATGCTGTTTTCAAATATGGCAACACGTAAACGAGAATATGGAATGCTACAATGTGTAGGTCTAACTGATAAACAATTATCATCTATAGTAGTAAAAGAGGGAATCTTATATTCCGTTGGTTCGATTTCAATTTCTTTGATTTTTGGAACTATTTTTGGGATTATACTGTGTAATGTATTTAGTTCCTTTAGTGTTTTTGGAAAAGTGATATATCACTTCCCATTTAAAGAAATGACGGTATATTTTTCAATACTTACTATTGATCAAATGATATTTGCCTATCTAATTATTAATTTTTACAAGAGAGAGAGTCTGATAGATAGAATAAAATAGAGTATATCTACTAATAAAAGAATTTTATAAATTAATATATGGGCATTGTATTTGTTCTTTTGCTTCATAAACTGCAATATATTTTTGGTTTGAAAATTGAGTATGAGGGTGAGAAAAGATAACAGAAAAGGTAGGAAAGCGTTCAGTTGATTTCCTACCTTTCACATTATGGACTGTTAAATACTCTGTTTAATAATACGAGTGATAATCCCCACTGCAACATTCCGTTCTTCATCAATATGTGTCACAACAAAGGACACCTTATCTTTCTTCCCAACGGTGCGGCTGTCGTAGCAACTGTGAGCAATGGCGTTGACGCCCAATTCTAACCGGACAAAAACAGTTCCTTTGTGGATGTCTTCCACCGTTCCGGCATATTTTCCCTGTACCCGACAATTTTTCAGATTTTCTTTGCTGGTGTTGCCTTCCACGCTTTTTACATCTGCATGGATGGAGAGCGTTTCTGGGGAATCTCCCGGGATAGTTAAGATTCGGACCAGAATATGTTCCCCTACCTGGAATCGTTGTCAGATTATTCTAGTATGGGTGAATTTTTTTTAATTGTAGAGGTTTGTCAAGTTGAGATGAAGAAATAAAAATTTGATATATAAAGAGTTAGCCAAAATGGTTCGATATATGAATTACAAGAATATTGTAAGATACAAACGGTTAATATAGTGATAAAATAATTACCAATATAATTGTTGCAATCAATTTGAAGAGATATACATATTACTGGAGGCTTGAGATGAGAAAAGATATTATAATTATTGATGATGATAGGGATTTATGTACACTCTTGCAAGAGAGTCTTTTGCAAGAAAATATTTGTGCAGATATTTCATGCAACGGTTTTGATGGGATAAAATCAGTAAAAGATAAGGAATATCAATTAGTTGTATTGGATGTGATGATGCCAGGAATCAGTGGGTTTGAAGTTTTAGAAAGAATACGAGACATGAGTAATGTACCAATACTAATGCTTACAGCGAAAGATGACAGCACCTCAAAAGTAAAAGGGTTGCGGGCGGGAGCTGATGATTATTTGAGAAAACGTTTTGAAATGGAAGAGTTTTTTGCAAGAGTATTATCTCTAATAAGACGTTACACACGTTTAAATAATATGGCTAGTAAAGCAATTTTGAAATATGGCGATTTAAGAATTGACTTAGAAAGTGGCATAGTAGAATTGTCTGGTGAAGAGCTTAAATTATCTGCAAAAGAATATGATGTACTTATATATCTTGCAAAAAATCAAGGAAAAATTCTCACGAAGAAACAAATATACGAAAATGTTTGGAACGAAGAGTATGTATATGATGATGATAACATAATGGCAGTTATTAGCAGATTGAGAAAGAAAATAGAGCGAACAGCAGAAAATTCGTATATTCAGACTGTAAGAGGTCTTGGATATAGATTCAATAAGGAGTTATGAGATAAATGAAATTATTTTATGTGGTGCTAGTCATACTTTTATTTTATAATTTGGGATTGACACTTTATGTGTTTAAAATTAATAGAAGACTAAAAGAGTTCAATCAAATACTTTTAGAAATAGAGAAAGGTCAAAGCAAACAAAAGTTTCTATTGAAAAAAAATAATAGGATAGATCAAGTTGGATTTAGAGTAAATTCTATATTGTATAAATATGAAAAAAGGATCGAAGAGAGTAACATAGAGTTGGAAGCAAATAAGCAACTCATGACAAGTTTATCACATGATGTCAGAACACCCATGACAACCTTAATAGGGTATTTGGACGCTCTAGATTTAAAACTGGTAAGTTCAGATAAAGAGGAACAATATCTAAGACTAGCGAAAGAAAAGGCGTATGACTTAAAAAAATATATCGAAGTGTTATTCGAGTGGTTTAGGATTAATTCAGATGAGGAACAGTTGGAAATAAAAGCAGTTGACATTACTGAAGAAACCAGAAGGATTTTTTTGGATTGGATCCCTATAATAGAAGAACATCGAATAGGATATAATATAGAAATTCCTGAGAAAGCTATAATTGTTGAGATTGATGAGGATTGTTATATGAGGGCTATAAATAATATTGTGCAGAATATTTTTACTCATAGCAAAGCAGCAAACATATCAATAACAGCATCAGAGGGGAATGGTAAATTTAGACTCGAGATAGGTGATGATGGGATAGGGATAGCAAAGGAAGATTTGAATTATATTTTTGAAAGATTATACCGGTGTAATAAAGGAAGATCCGGAAAAGGGAATGGACTGGGATTAAATATTTCAAAATTATTGCTAGAGAAAATGGGTGGGACAATTAGTGCATTTAGTGAACCGGGTAAAGCAACAGTATTTTGTATTGAATTTTCAGTTATACAAAGGTAACAAAAAAGATGATACGTTCGAGTATCATCTTTTTCGTATTAAATAAATTACAAGGTTCTTGTCAGGTTTCTGTCAGGTTCCTGTCAGAAAAATATATTATACTGTAAAACATAGAAGATTCTGAAAGGAGAAAAACCAAATGTCACAATACATTATACAAACACGTGATTTAACTAAAACATATGGAGAACAGAAAAGTGTTTCCAATCTAAATATGCATGTAAGAAAGGGAAAGATATATGGACTTTTAGGGAGAAAGGGAGATGGAAAATCTAGAAATTTGAAACTGCTGCTAAACCTCATAGAACCGACATCAGGTTCCATACGTATTTTTAATAGAGATATAAGGCTTGAAGAGAAAAAAATATTACCTCGAATAGGCTCACTGGTTGAAAGTCCTGGATTTTACCCTAATTTGACAGGTACGGCAAATCTTAGAATTTTTGCGAAATTGAGAGGAATCCCAAGAACTGATGCTATCGAACAGGCATTAAAACTTGTTAATTTACCATATAAAGATAAAAAGTTATATTCGCAGTATTCATTAGGAATGAAACAGCGATTAGCTATAGCATTAGCGGTAATGCATGATCCAGAAATATTAATTTTGGATGAACCAATTAATGGCTTAGATCCGATAGGAATCGCAGAAATAAGAACATTTATAGAAGATTTATCTAAAAATAGAGGGAAAACTATATTGATCTCTAGCCATATACTTTCAGAAATTGCTGTTTTAGCAGACGATATTGGTATCATTGATAAAGGCGTACTCATTGAAGAGGGAAGTATGAAGGAATTAGAAGAAAAAAATGGAAAATATATACACTTCAAGGTTTCTGATAATGCCCAAGCAGCAAGAATACTGTCAGTGTATTATAAAGAATCAAATTTTAAGGTATCAGGAAACCAAGATATAAATGTGTATAATCTCAGTATATCAATACCAGATATAGTTCGTTCCTTTGTTCAAGAAGGAGTAGACGTGATGGACGCTCATTTGTGTGAAGATACTTTAGAGGACTATTTTAAAAAAGTGACAGGAGGGGAAGGAATTGCTTGATTTAGTCAGATGTGAGTTTACAAAATTGAAAAGAAGGAAAATCACGCTCATGCTGATTGTATTATCATGTTTTTTCCCCTTAATTGTGGTTATGACAACTAAGAACGGGATGTCTGGTGATCTGAGCACACATTATTTGAAAATGAGGTTTGATTTATCCTTTACTATGAGACTGTGAGAAAAAGTCTGTAAATAAGATTCTTCTATGATATGCAAGGGTGGCAAGCCTGAAAATCAGGCTTCTCACCCTTGTTTTATATATAACAGTTGTTGAATGGCATGTCAAGAGCAGGCGGTTTCCCGCCTGTCTTCTTAACCCTTCTTTTGCTTACTCGGGTAAGCGTCCTTCGTACATAATGCCCAGTTCTCCATAAACCTGAGCCCAATCACGGATGGTGGTAGTCCATTTTTTCGTAGCCTCAAAAGTAGCCAGATACAAGGCCTTTAACAGGGCGGTATCGCTTGGAAATACGCTTCTCTGGCGATTCAGTTTCCGGTAGGTAGAATTCAGGGATTCAATAGCATTTGTAGTATAAATCACCGTTCTGACCGTCGTTGAAAATTTAAAGATCGGCGAGATTGCGTCCCAGTTATCCTTCCAGCGCTTCATGGAATTCGGATATTTCGGTGTCCATTTTTCTGTTACACGCTCTAAGGCTGCCAGAGCTTTCTTTTCATCTGTGGCCTGATAAATGGTTTTCAGATCCGCAGCGAAGGCTTTTCTGTCTTTATCCGGGACATATTTCAACGTGTTTCTTACCTGGTGTACAATACAGCGCTGGTATTCCGTCTTTGGAAAAGCTGCTGCGATCGCTTCTTTGATTCCGGTTAAACCATCGGCACAGATGATTAATACATCTTTGACACCACGATTTTTCAGTTCATTCATAACGGAAAGCCAGTATTTTGCGCTTTCGTTATCGCCAACACTGATGGTTAAAACTTCTTTTTTCCCTTCCGTGTTGATTCCCAGAATCACGTAAGCAGCAAGCTTTCGGATCACGCCATTATCCCTTACAGAATAATGGATTGCATCAATGTAGAGAATGGGATAGACCTCGTCCAGTGGCCGGTTCTGCCAGTCTTCGATCTGTGGCAGGATCTTATCAGTCACATCAGAAATAAAGCTTTCAGAAGTTTCAAAGCCATAAATATCTTCGATGGTTTCGGAAATCTGCCGGGTAGTCATTCCTTTGGCATACATGGAAATGATCTTCTGATCAATATCGGAAATATCTTTCTGACGTTTTTTCACAACCTGTGGTTCAAACGTTGATTTGCGATCCTGTGGCACTTCGATTTCCATCGAGCCATACCGGCTGTTGACCTGTTTCCGCTTATAACCATTGCGATAATCATCATTATCTGAGCGTTCGGATTTTTCGTAGCCAAGATGATCATCCATTTCAGCTTCCATCATTTCCTTAATGGTGCCGCCTAAAAGATCCTTGAGCGCATCCTGAATGTCTTCTGCAGACTGGATATCGTACTCTTCCAGGAGCTGATGGATGATGTTTCGTTTTCCTTCTGTCATTTGTACACGATGTACAGGTTTCTTTTGTCTTGCCATAATAAAAGGCCCTCCTAATGATATTTATTGTATCATAGAAGAACCTTATAAACATTATTTTACAGAAAAAGTTTCATACTCTCGTAAATAACGTTTTTTAGAGCTGACAGCACCAAACAAAAATATCCTGACAGTTACACAGCTTTCTGGCTCTGCAACTTGTTCAGGATATTTTATTTTGATAAATACTTTCGGTTTTTGGCCGCAAAAAATCCTTGTTTGGATTTTTTTCAGCTGCATTTTTTTCTAGGCAGTTTTTCCTTCAAATTTTCTCAGTTTTTCGTATAAAAAACGATGATATTTATTTATATTTCTTCCAATAGCATACAGCATGAATTCTTTATATACCTTATCTGCCGAACGGTAATTAAAACGCCGGAAGTTCTCATTTTCTTTGATATCTCCAAAATGTCCTTCCGTCTGAATGGAACGTATCTGGCGTTTCAGGATCCCGCGTTCACTCTGGATATTGGCATGCGATCTTTCTTTCAGTTCCTCCCATTGTTCATTGATCTTCATGACTTTATTTTTCTCTGCATCTTTTTCGACATTATATTTATAGAGACATTTTGCTTTATATCCACAGCCACTACAATCTGCACATCCATATACCTCAAAGGTCTGTGTATATCCATCCTGCTCTTTGCTCTCTGTCCTGAGATGCCGCAGTTCACGTCCGTCATGGCAGATATAGAACTGTTCATCTTCAAAGATCCCTGTCCTCATGTTGTAATATTTACTGATATCTTCTGAATAAGCGCGTGTTTTTCGCTTTTCATGATCCTGCAGTTTTATATAACTGGATATTTCATTCCGTTTTAAATAAAGCAGATTTTTTTCACTACAGTACCCGCTGTCCGCAGTTACTTCTTCCAGAATACTCCCGAAAGCATTCTTATGTTTTTCAAGGACCGGGATCAGGGTATTATAATCGGCGCGGTCGCTACTTACATATCCATGTACAATAAAATAATTCTCTACCGCGATCTGAACATTATATGCTGGCTTTAACTGTCCGTTCAGCATGTGATCTTCTTTCATACGCATAAAAGTTGCTTCCAGATCTGTTTTGGAATAACTGTTTCTGTCTTTTCCCATGATCTCAAAGCATTCTTTATATTCCATCAGTCGTTTTCCGCATTGTTCCAGTTCCTCATGCAGCTGTTGAAGTGCAGGTTTTCTTTTTCCTTTTCCGTAAACAAATTCGATTCCCTCGTTGTCTGCGATCATCGTGAGATTGTTCTGGAGTTTCCGTATTTCAAGCGGTGAACAGTTATCGATCTCTATAATACGGTTATTTGAAAGCTTTTTATGTTTTACAAGCTTTCGTTTTCTGTTCTTTTCGGTCACTTCCCGGACTTTATCCATCCCTTCGATCACAAACATCTGTGCATTTCCCAGCTCGTACTTTGTCCCATAATCATTCTCCTGCAAAAAAGAATTATATTTTTCAAAAAGCTGGTCGATAGAGTCCAGAAGTCCTGCCAGATGGTAATTGATGCTTCCGCGCCATACAAAAGTATAACGGTTCGCATTTGCCTCTATCTTTGTACCGTCAATAAAAAGTTCTTTTAATGTGACCAGCCCTTCTTTCTGCAGCCGCCGCATAAACTGGTAATTCAGGTCATCCAGGATATCAGATGTTAGTTTCCTGTTTTTAAAGTCATAAAAAGCATCACGTTTCGGTTTTTGTCCGCGCGTCAGCCAGATAAAAGCAAGGTCTCTTTCACACAGATCAACAATACGGTCAACAGAACGTATCCCCCGCATATTTGCATAGGTAACTACAGCATACATCATAATTGGGTTGTACCCGGTTCTTCCCTTATCTGAACAATTGGCTAACAAGCCAGAAAAATCTAATTCCTCCATCACTTTTTTCAGGGTATAGACTGGATCGTCGTCAGGTAAACTCAATTCGAAGAAACTAAAGTTAATTTTCTGTTGCCCTAATTCAAAAAAATCGTTATAATAATTAGTTGTTAGCATAGTTACATTATAACATGTAACGGAGAGAAAGATGGTTGTCGTTAGCCATCTTTTTTTCTTTTTTCAGATAAATTCAGAGAGGGTATGACTCGTTGTGAGTCATACCCTCTCTGCTCTGGAACTATCTATTTCCCGACAGCCCCTTTCCTATAAAAAGAGCTGTCCGCCTCGAATGCAGATTTCTGCATCCGAAATTCAGACAGCTCTCTGAATTACTCAGATAGAGTAATATTTAATTTCTTAAATTTCAGCCAGTTTCAGCAGATCCGGGATCTTGGATTCCCAGCCAAGTGCCATGATATGTACACCCTGACAGTATGGCTTGCACTCTTTGATGATACGTGCAGCGATCTCAACACCTGTGATACCTGCTTTTGTCTTTTCTTTGTCTGCTTTCAGTTCCTCGAGCATCTCGTCCGGAACATGAATGCCGGCAACATTGTTGTTCATGAATTTAGCCATGCCGGCGGACTTGGGAATGATGATACCAACCTGTACAGGTTTTCCGAACTGTTTTGCCTGGTCCATGAATTTGATAAATTTCTCCGGT
>OGET01000688.1_pt1 | contig 12092 bp, 9 predicted proteins | sample 1570771 | NCBI WGS metagenome assembly OGET01 (sample SAMEA2582032, study PRJEB24529) | metagenome | biome: Human gut stool | place: China | collected 2011 | reverse complement strand
TTCTACAACGTTTAGGAATTGACAATACTGCTACGGGCTTCATCGGTGGTTTTACAGGACGTTTTGTTACAGACAGTTTGGATGCTGAAGGTATTAAAACTACTTAGAATGGTGAGGGTGTAATGGTATTAGGAAAAGTAAGTGATTTTTTAATCAAGCATCAAAGATTGTTAACGTACTTAAGTATTTTTGTTGCGTTAATGTTATTAATGCGCTTAGTGTATGATGATGTTTTGATTGACCATGATAATCCCATCGTTTTAGCAATCTTTATAGGAATACTAGTTCTTTGGACCCTAGCATCTTACCTTAATCGAAGACAGCATATGCTATCCCACTTTATCTTACAGAGTTCGAAACTTATTAACGTCTATGCTGTAGACTTAGATTATCGTTTTATTGCGGTTAATAAGAATGATATTCGGCTCATGGAAGAAATCTTTTATTTCACTCCCAAAATTGGTGACTTTCCAATGAATTATCTTAATAGTGAAGATGCTGCGCGTTTAAAAGCAAATGTTGATCGTGCGAAAAAGGGTGAAACATTTATATTTATGGATACTATTAAGACAGGCGACAAAACGCTTTACTGGCAAAATATGTATTCTCCCATTTATAACAATCGCCAAAAAGTGATTGGTGTTTCTTGTTTTGTTCTTGATGTTACAGAGCAGAGACTTCATGAACTTGAAATACAGAGGATGGCATACGAAGATGTTTTAACACGGGTTCATAATCGACGATATATTGAGCTTGCTTTTGAGGAATGTCTGACACGTAAAGAAGAACAAATTACGGTTATTATATCTGATTTGGATAAATTCAAGGAAGCAAATGATACCTTTGGACATGCTACGGGAGATAAGATTCTAATTGAATTTGGTGATATTTTAACGAAGATAATGCCTGAAAGTGCTGTAATAGCAAGGTTAGGTGGAGATGAATTTGCGGTTTTACTCCCTGGAGTTTCTGAAAATCAAGCTGAATTTTTAATAAAACTTGTTCAAGCAGAAATGACTCTCAAAGATATGGGGATTACAGCATCTTTAGGTGCTTATACGGACTCTTATCAATCACATAAAAACTTCGTTGATTTTTTTGCAATAGCTGATAAGAAAATGTACGAAAATAAAAGTCAGAAAGGAGAACGTCGATGATGTTTCAAGATGTTGTTATTGTCATTCCTGCCTATGAACCTGATGACCGTTTGTTGGAACTTTTGAAAAATATTCGGGATAAGGAAAATCAAATGTTTGACATTATTCTAGTCGATGACGGTAGTGGAGCTGATTTTGCACCGTTATTTGCAATAGCGCAGAGTAACTATGCTTGTCATTTGCAAAGACATGCTGATAATAAAGGAAAAGGTCGTGCTTTAAAAACGGCTATTTCATATATTTTGGATAATTTTCCTAATGCCAAAGGAATTGTGACGATTGATTCTGATGGTCAACACACCTACGAAGACATGATGAAATGTTTGGCTGAATTTTTGCAACATCCTGATAGTTTGGTGCTGGGTGTTAGAACATTTGAAAAATCTGTTCCTTTACGTAGTAAATTTGGAAATTTATTGACAAGAGACGTCTTGGGGGCTATGACAGGTGTGAACGTTTCTGATACGCAAACGGGACTTCGTGTGATTCCTATGTCATGGTTGCCAAAACTCTTAACCGTGGAGGGTGAACGGTATGAGTTTGAGATGAATATGTTACTTGAGGCAAAAGAGGACAATATTCTGATTTGTGAAGTTGGCATTGCAACGATTTATTTGGATGAAAATCAGTCGTCGCATTTTGATGTGATTCGTGACTCGATTAGAATTTACAAGGTTTTCTTCAAGTACATTCTTTCATCATTGTTTTCCTTCTTGGTTGATATTGTTGCTTTTACGATTTTAATTTCTTTGTTTAATGGATTGAGTTTTAGTGCGGTGACGTTAGCTTCGATTTTAGCGCGTGTGATATCATCTGTTGTTAATTTCACCCTGAATCATAAGGTGGTCTTTAAACGAGGTCAATCAAATAGTGCGATAAAATACTTCACTTTGGTGGTAGTACAGATTGTTTTGTCAAGTTTATTGGTAACAGTTCTAGGAAATGCCTTGACGACGCTGCCAATTTCATTGGTGAAGATTTTAGTTGACGGTACACTTTTCATTGTCAGTTATTTTGTGCAAAAACATTTGATTTTTAGTGGAGGTGAGAATGAAGACTAGTAAGAGGATACTCTATTTCGTTGCATTTGTAACGACTGCCTTTTATTTAACTTGGCGTTTAGTGGCGACTATTCCGTGGCATGATTCATGGTTTGCGCTGATCTTTGGGATTTTATTGTGGGGAAGTGAGTTAGTTTCAGCCATTACAGGCTACATTCTCATTTGGAATAAGCAAAAGGACTTTGAGCTTGAAAAGCCTGAGATTGCTAAGGAGCGTTACCCAGATGTGGATGTTTTGATTGCAACGCATAATGAGGATCCAGAGTTGCTTTATAAGACGATTAATGCCTGCACTTTTATGGAATATCCTGATAAGTCAAAGGTGCATATCTACGTCTGTGATGATACCAATCGTCTAGAAGTTGCCAAATTGGCTGATGAGCTTGGTGTTGGTTATTTTGGTTTGGCGGATAATAAAGATGCCAAATCAGGAAACTACAATAATGCTTTACGTCAGACGTCATCACCTTTGGTGGCGACATTTGATGCGGATATGATTCCTTATCGTGAATTCCTGTTGGAAACTGTGCCTTATTTTGTTGAACAAGTTGAGGCTTATGAAAATGGTGACGATTATGATAAGTCAAAAATTGGTTTGATTCAAACGCCACAAAGTTTTTACAATGCTGATATTTTCCAATTTAACTTGTTTTCAGAATCAACCTTACCAAACGAACAAGATTTCTTTTCCAAAGAAATTAATGTTTTCAATAATTCGCACGGTGCAGCGGTTTATACGGGGTCTAATACGGTTATTTTCCGCAAGGCGATTGAAGATGTTGGTGGTTTTCCGACAGATACCATTACGGAGGATTTCGAGCTAGGTGTTCGGATAAATGCGGCTGGTTATGTGAATTATTCGACGAAAAGTCCAATGGCTAGCGGGTTAACGCCAACAGATTTGAAGAGTGTCATCAAACAGCGCGTGCGCTGGGGACGTGGTGTTATTCGCAGTAGCTACAATATGAATATCTTCTTTAATCCCAAATTGACAAAGGGGCAAAGAATTGTTTATATTAATGGCTATCTTTATTGGTGGTCTTTCTTTAGACGGTTATTGTATATCTTGGCACCGATTTTATATACGGTTTTCCATGTGCGTGTGGTGGTGTCAAATATCTGGCTACTGTTCCTATTCTGGTTGCCAAGTTTCGCCTTGACACGCTTGTCAATGCGAGAAGTCTCAAAACAATACCAAACACAGGTTTGGGGAGAAATTGTGGAAACGATTTTTGCTCCGTATTTGTTTATTCCCATGATGTTGGAGTCCTTTGGCATTAGCAATAAAAAATTTAAGGTGACACGTAAGGGAAATTATACGTCGTGGACGTTGTACCTTTATGCGCTTCCTTATCTTGTTTTATGGGGATTAGCCGTTTATGGTTTGGTGACTTTTAACTATGGAAAATTTGGTTCAGAGCTTTTTTATGGAAGTATTATCAGTTTTTGGTTGATTTATCATATCATCAATTTGACCTTTGCGATTTTCTGTGCGCTTGGTCGTCCGATTTATCGCTCAAGTGAGCGTTTTACTGTTGATGAAGCTATGGTTATTGAGGTTGATGATGATTCTTACCAAGTGAGAGTATGTGATATTTCAGAAACGGGGATTTCATTCTATACGGATTTACCATTGTATTTGCCGAAAGAAAAAGAACTGACGCTTAATTTGCAATCACGTGATTACCATGCGAGGGTAAAAGGTCATGTTGTTCGTGTTTTTGCGATTGATAATGGTTGGCGCTACGGCGTTCAATTTTCAGAAGTTCCTGAAGCTGATAAGCGCGAATTTTATCAGTACATTTATGACCGCATTAATTACAATCTTCCGAAGGAAAAAGACCCTTGGATGACAACATGGGATGATTTATTTGAGAACTTTAGTCAACGTTTCCAAAATAATGAACGTCCTGTTTCAGCCTATGACCAAGTAGCTTTTCCGAAAGTTCGTGTCAATGAAGAGGTTCAGGTTGCTGGAAACAAATGCCAGCTTAGAAAGACAGATTATTATTACATGACATTTTCTGGAAAATTGACAAATCCTAAAAAAGAACCGAATGTCGCATTTACCTACAAAGATTTGCCAATTCAGTTGACTTTTGTGTCCTATGATACTGATAGAGACGAATCGCTTTATCGAGTTACCAATTTAGCGGATTTGGATAGCTTACCTGCTTTTAAAGCCTTAGCAAATGAATGGAGAGGGAGAGTATGATTAGTATTGCTAGATTACTGTTGTTCTTTGTGATTACCATGGGGTACAATGCCTTTTTCCGTAATACTGTGAAGATGAATCGCCGTCTGACATGGGTGTTTACATTTTCAGTCATTACATTGGTATTGTACCTTGGTAGTTTGTTAGGCTTTATGTTGCAGACCGTGTATGCCATTTCTGTTTTGGGCTGTCTTTTGAGTCTTTATTATCTTTGGGCGGTATGGAAAAAGAAATATCGCTTTAGGAGACTTGATTATATTGCGCTTGGAATGATGGCTTATTTGCTTTTGTTTGGAATAACGCTCTGGCATTCACCGCTTTTACATTATGATAATTTTACGCATTGGGCAACGATTGTAAAATTTTTCCATATCAATAATGCTTTGCCAACACAGCAGGATACGATTATTAGTTATTATACCTATCCTGTTGGAAGTTCACTTTTCATTTATTTTTTCACGACTATCGTAGGCTTTTCAGAAGGTAGTATGTTGGTCGGGCAATTCTTCTTGATTGCTTCCAGTCTTTATGCCATGTTTGCGGCACTTCGTGATGATCGACGTGTCTTAATGGTTAGCATGATTTTTGCTTCGTTTGCTGTTTTTAATACGTTCAACGTTGCTATTCGATTAAATAATTTGCTGGTTGATTTTCTGCTTCCGGCCTTGGCCTTGGCAGCCATAGCAGGTTGTTTTGTCTATCGTAATCGTTTCTGGTTTTTGTCGCTAAATACGGCGGTAATTCTTGGATTATTAAGTATCGTCAAAGTAAGTGGACTTTTCTTTGTCGCTCTTGTTTTAGTAGTTTATGTGGTTTGTATTGTGCGTTTACTTGTTCGTAAAAGAGCACGTTTAAAAGCACTAGTGCTGCTCATAATGACCTTGCTAGTCAGCTGTCTTCCTTTTGTTATTTGGCAAAAGCATGTGACGGATAATTTCCCAAATGCCTCAAGTGCCAAGCATGCGGTGTCCATGTCAGAACTTGGTCAGGTATTGACTGGAAATCTGTCAGGCGTCCCACAAAAAATTATCACTCTTTTTGTCAAATCGGTGTTTACGTTTGACAGTTTGGCAAGCAATGGAATTTTGATAATCAATCTGATTATGCTGATTGCCTTTATTGTGATTGGCATTCGTTTGAAATATAAGAAATTTGTCTTGTTGACTTGGGGATTTGTTGATATTTCGATTGTGACTTACTATATTGGCATTTTACTCATGTATCTGACAGCAATGCCGACTGATGAAGCGTTAGAATTAGCAGGATTTGAGCGCTATGCTTCGAGCATCGTTATCTTTGCTGTTGGTTGTTTGACCATGGCTTTAGCATGGGTAATGGACAAGTGTCTGTATGAAAAAATCATTAGTAAACGTAATGCTAGGTCTTACAAGAGCTTATTTAATAAACACTTGTACCAATACGCGAGCCTTGTTTTGACAGTTTATGCCATTGGAATGTTCTTGTCAGAAAATAATAGCATTGTTTACAATAACAATCAGGAAACAAACGAGGTCGCAAAAGAAATTCGTCAGTTTACTGGAAGTCAGAGTAATTCGTCAACGGATAGAATTTTGGTTGTAACAGCAGATAAGGAGAATGTAGATAATTATTTTGCCCAATATGCTAGTCGTTATTATCTGTGGGATGTCAATGTTGATGCCAGAGAAAATTTTGTGTCGGTTGACCAAAAATTTTTAGATTTAATGGCATCATACAGCGACAGCGCAACAAGTTATTACCTCAGCAATAAAAATATCGATACTAGAGATGATTCCAATTTAACAGACGATGACTTTATTGCACTCTTAAAAACGTATGACGAAGTCTTGATTTTAGATGACCATTATACGTTTAATGCCTTGACGAAAAAACTATTTGGTCGGACATATTCCCCAGGATTGTATAAAGTATCAGATATTCTTGCTGGAAAAGGGTAAGTTTTCTAGCTTTATCAAGCATAAGTCTTGATATTTCAAATAAAATACGCTATTATAACAAAAAATATGTAGAAGGAGGCGGAGTTTGTGACTTCGCCTCTTGTGGTGCTCAAAAGACTTTCTTGAACATTGGAGAGGAAGCTAAGATAAGTCCGTTTGAATTATCTGCTCTACTCATCACACAAAGCGAGGTCCTTAAAAGATACAATCCACGTTCCACACACTCAACACTAGCATAGAAAAATCTCATATCTACAAAAGCAATATCAGATTTTGGTTCTCGTGAACAATCAAAATATCCTATTATCTATCTCTTTTATAGTTGTTTTTCCAATATTCCCTTTCACCTTTTCCTATGCCTTCTGGTAGTTGCTTCAAACATTGTCCCATACTTTGATATTTAACAATTTCAGTTATTTCAGCCAAAGAAAGTCGATGAGATGCTCTGCTAAAGTCCGTATCGAAGTAATCAACCTCTTCTATTTCAACTAAAATCTCATAATTTCGACCAAGATAATATTTAATTTCAGACGGTACTAACTTCTCTGATTCTTTAAAAAAACAAATTAATATGGCCGTTTGAAGACAACGATCGTTCTCTGATATTAGTTGATTTTCCAATATAAAAACAGACTTTTTCATCTTCTAAAATGGCAAAAAACTTATATACTCCCGCAATATCTTTTTCCAAAACTTCTGAGGGGATAGTGATATTCCTCATTTTAGCTTTTTCTAATCTTACTTTATACGTCATTCCCATGGTATTCTCCTAACTTATAACTCTAATGGCATAAAGTCTCCTACAATTTTACCCACAATACGAGGGTTTTCATCATAAGGAATATAGATGTCCTTATAATCCTTGTTAATAGAAACTAGGCGTAGCCCCTCTTTCTCACGGTAGACTTTCTTGATAAAGGTCTGAAAGTTCCATACTACAGCATATACTGCTCCATCATAATCAAATCCTGTCTCACGGATAAGAGCTACTGAACCATTTTGATATTTAGGTTCCATAGAATCTCCAGATACCCAAGAGGCAAAATCATGAGCTAGTTCTTCATTGAAATAAACAGTGTCGTAATTTCGATCATCATAAACTGATGCACCAATACCAGCAGACATTTTTTCGTATACCTGATACTCATAGAGATTTTCTGAAACTGATATCACTTTTTGAGTTGTCTCTTTTTGCACCAAGTCACGTGCATATTCTACTACTTGATTTTTACCTTTATTCGACAATGTATTATACAGACGAACAATCTCAATTTCTGTAAAGTAACCTTTCGGTACTCTTAGTATTTGTTCTAATCGTTGTACTTTTTCCTTGGATGGTTCTTTCACTCCACGTTCCCATGCTGAATAGGCTTGATAGCTGATACCTAATTGATCCGCTATATCTTTTTGAGTCATTTTTAGCTCTTTTCTACGAGCTTTTAGTTTTTCTGGCTGATACATAGTTCACCTCACATTAATAGTAACTGTAATTCTGCCTTTTTTCTTGCCTCTTCATCCGAGAATTTTTCTTTATCCCAAACATATGCAATCGACTTTCCCTTGTTATAAATAAGCCACGTTTTTAAATTGCCATTATTATCTTTAATTGCCTTCCAGTTATCTTGATTTAATAAACCTGGGTATTCTTGGCTTGTTACAAAACCTAGTTTACTCACTCTCTGCTTAACCTGATTAATAAGAGAAGGTTGAAACTGATGGAACTCCTCTATAATTTGTTCTTTAATATCGTGAAACAAACGATAAATAGAAACATTTTTCCCTTCAATGTAGGCCTCAACTGCTTGTTTGATTTCACTATCTTTATCGGGATAATATTCCCGTAGAAAGTCCAAAAGACGAAAAAATAAAGCCTGTTTTGAAACTTCAAGACTATTTTGCACTTGATGGAAGGTATCACAACTATAGTAGATTTTTGATAAAAGAACAATATCTGGCATCAATACCACAGCTGAAAAGATATTGGCCTCTCGCTCTAGCAAGTTCTCTTGATTATCAATTGATTCTGCAAAATAATTTCCATTATGTTTAAGAATAAAATGACCTAATTCATGACACAGTGTGAAATTCTGTTTTACTTTTGGATTTTCTTGTTCATAAGAAAAACTAACCCCTAATTCATCAGCTACTGTCAAACCTTCTATTTTATGATTAGAAAAGTGGTGGCTTATCACTTGGATTTGGTTTTTCTGAATACAATGTTGAAAAAAGTAATTGAAATTATAGTTTAGTAACGAAATATCATTGTTCTTCATATACTGGTATAACACATGTTTTGTAGACTTACTTATTCTTGCATATAACTTATCCAAAGAACAATACCTCCTTTAAATATGACTCACAGATAACTAAACCTTTTTGGTTGAGTTCATTTTATAAAAAAAGTGGACAATTGTCCACATGCAAAACTTGTTCCAAGAATTATTTAGGCTTTTTATCATCATAAATACTGATTTTAAGGGATTTAACTACTAGTAAACTTAACAACTTCTATATATTTTACATTATATAGAACAGTAAATGGACAGTGACAGCATAATTGAAGAGTGAACAAAAAGAGGTATAAAAATACCTCTTTTTGCATAACTTTCTATTTTTAGAACTTAGTTGAAACAATATTGTCTACCCTTCCACAAAATAGAAAATCTACTCAAAGCTAAAACTTTTTTCACCCAACTTAACCTTAAAATATTTGAACCTCGTATCTGAATCTGGAATCGAGAATTCAAAACTTTCTTTAGTTCCATTTTCCCATACATATCTTGTGTTAAACCGAAAACCAGAATAAACTTTATCATTTTCATCATAAAAATCAATGCTAATATCTATGTAATTGATGTCATGACCTGTAGTATTTTCAAAATTCCCTATATAGCGCTTCTCTTTTTCCGATACACCTGTGACCTCTTCAACTACGAAGTTTTTGGGATCAAAAGTATCTACTAATATTCCGTAAACTCTATTAAATTCTTTCACAGCTTTACCAGATTTCAATATACTATCTAGAATGTTTTTATCCTGAACAGGAATTTCAACTATTGAGTTAATATCTAGAAGCAATTCAAAACGTTTATTTTGGTATTGATTCCATTCACTTACAAAAGTACTATCCACAAAATTTTGATTTTCTATAGATTTTCTTTCATTCTTTTGAACGTTAATATATTTATTAGCTAATCTCTTTAACTTAGGATTTTTAAACTTCCTATTTTTATACTGTTCAATTTCAATTAATTCATAATCTATATAGGATTTATAGTCTCCAATTTCCTGTTCATCATCATCCTTTTGGGCAGTAACTTTCCAACGTTCATCTAATCCTGTTGCCAATGAAGTTATGAATTCACTATCATAAGTCTTATTCCTGTTATCGATTGATTTAAATATAGATATTAACAAAAGTATTAGTAATACAGGTATTAAGGATACCTTTAGTAGTTTTTTTAGCAAAGTCCATCCTCCATTTCTATCATTCCATTTATTGTATTGATCCCCTGATTACTATCACGATTGGAAATACCTTTTAAGTGACAACGCAAGTATAGATACTTTTTTCTACCAAATTTTATTTAGGTTTATTTTTTGTTTTTAGTTCATTTTATCTTCTTCAAAGTGACCAACACCGCCTTCAACAACAAATATACAAGTTACATCAATACTTTCCCCTTCTTTACCATAATAATTACCACGTATTTCATAGATTCCATCAGAAAATGAGCCTTTGGGCAAAGATAAGAGTTTTGTTTTAAAATAATCGATATGCTCTCTCGAAAATGACCCGCTAGCGTTAGGATCCAGAGAAGCAAAAATACAATCCAAATGAAGACTCACTGCTTTACTCTTCATTAAATTTTTAGGTCTAATATTATAAAAGCCAGCCGCTTCAAAGTCTCCATTATCACGATTCCTAACTGCCTGTGATAGAATAGTTGCGTAGATTTTTTCCCTAGATACTGGCTCAAATTTATAACTATAGTCAAACGTCACTTGTCTATCAAATAGTTTATTAATTTTATTAGCAACGTCTTTTTTGATTTTATCTTCTTCTCGTTGAAAACCTGGTCTCATTTTATAAACATCTAATAAGAAGCTAAACTCGTTAAATTTAACAGTATCAAACAAGTCTTTTTCTTTGTCATTAAGCAATGCTTCGATCTTTGTAGATAACGGAGGATAAAAATCTGAAATATGCTCACCATTATATTCTCGTATATCTGCTCTAAGATTCTCATCTAAAAAATATCCATCAGAAAACCTCTCAGTATAATTCACTTCAACAACAGTACCGTGAAATGCTTCAATTTCTTTATATGTCCCAATTACTTTTACATTACCTTTAAGACCCAGCGATTTAAATCCTTGTACGACATTATTACTCCACTGATGACCTTTTCCACAAAAAGTCACTACTATAAAGAAAATTAAACTCACAATGGCAACTATTCCAATAATTATATATCTTTTCGACTTCATGTCACTGTTGCCTCCCACTATATTAATTTATTTTTCAAGGTTCCCAATTCCATAACTCCAACTCTTCTAAAATCATTATACTATATACAGACATTTTTCACTCATCTTCTTCAAATGAAAAATGTCACCAGATTAATAGGGACTGACTATCAAAAGTGAGATTTAAGTAAAACATCCTAGTCCCACATCCTTAGAATTTTCAATTCTACTACTTTTTTATTTCGGAAGAACTAGCACCTATCCTCTAACCGTAAAAAAACACTTTGCAAACTGCAAAGCGTTTTCGTTTATACTTTTAACTAGCGTAACTATATAGACTTCACAAGCATAATCAATCTTACAAAATGCTTCTATGCTTCTTATTCTCTAATTAAACCTACTTCGGTAAAGTAGATTAAACAACCATTGAAGATTGATGAAGGGTTTTGGTTGAGCATCAATCACAGGTTGAACAGTTTCTCTAATTTCTTTTTGGACTTTTCGTTGATTATATTTAATATTGTGATAATGTTCATCAAAAGCATGTTGGAGAGTAAAATTACGATTAAAAATATAACTTTCACCTGAGTCCGGGTAAAAGATTAGAGTACCATCTGAAAAACCTAATACAGACGATTCTGTTCCTTTTTCTCTAGTTATAGCGTACGACCCATCATCATCATAGCTAATACCTTCTATTTCCGGTGTATAGGCCCAACCCATATTCTCCATCAGCATAATGATGTCGGGCTCTGTTCCCTCCTTATGAGGAATATGCTGAGCATAATAAACAGAGTGATATTTTAAATTAAACAAAGTAAATAGGCTAATTCCTAAAATTGTAAACAGTCCTATAAATAGTCCTACAAAAATCCCTAAAATATTCCTTTTTTGCATTGTCATCTTCTCTTTCTTTTTCTCTAGTTAAACCTACTTTGATAAATCAAATTAAACAACCACTGAAGATTGATTAATGGTTTTGGTTGAGCATCAATCACAGGTTGAACGGTCTCTCTAATTTCTTTTAGGACTTTTCGTTGATTATATTTAATCTTGTGATAACGTTTGTCAAAAGCATCTTGGATAGAAAAATTACGATTAAGAAGATAACTTTCACCTGAGTCCAGGAAAAAGAATAGAGTATCACCTGAAAGATCTAATACAGACGTTTTAGTTCCTTTTTCTCTAGTTATAGAATACGACCCATCATCATCATAGCTAATACCTTCTATTTCCGGTGTATAGGCCCAAC
>OGET01000674.1_pt1 | contig 12378 bp, 6 predicted proteins | sample 1570771 | NCBI WGS metagenome assembly OGET01 (sample SAMEA2582032, study PRJEB24529) | metagenome | biome: Human gut stool | place: China | collected 2011 | reverse complement strand
AGATAACAATCGGAAATAACCTTGTTTTAAATCCTCATAAGTGAATTCTTTGTTATCTGATTTATGAAATTCTCTTTTAATATATACTTGTTGTTGTGGATTAGCTCCGTCGATGATGATATTTTTAAAGCGTAGCTCCGGAAAATTACTCCGGTATACCATTCTTCTTAAACGTATATTGTCCAGATTTACACGCCGATGGATACGACTTTTGATTGAATCCATCATGCTGATGGTTCGATTATATCCTATATCGTGTAATTCGTCAATGCGTTGAAAATCCATTAGATTGACATTGTCATATTTGAACGTCATTAAAATCCCCATGGAGTCCGGAATGGAATAGTCGGTTTTCTGCATCACCATATTTTCAATTTGACTCATGAGGTCATTTTCTTTGGGTTTAGTGGGATTGGTTGACACGACGCTTCCTATGATGACATCCGGATGAAAATCATCTCTCATGACATCTGTAGGAAAGTTATTATAAATACCTCCGTCATAGGCTAATACATTGTCTATTTCAATAGGTTTAAACATGAATGGGAAGCTCATGGAAGCTCTGACGGCATCTCCTAAATCTCCTTCCTTCATGACTAATTGTTTCTTGTTGTATACATCGGACGCAATGCAACGGAAAGGAACAAAAAGTTTATCAAAATCTCCCTTACAAGCAGCTGTGGCACGTGCATATAGGTCTACAAAAACGAGATTCATTTGAATCGGATTGACAACACTGGTAGGCAGGAATTGAGGTTTCAAACTTTTCAGTGAGTCCTTGAATGAAAAACGAATATTGAAGAATTCGGGAGTGGGAAGATTCTTTTTGAAGTGATATACATATTTCTCTTCCACTTCTCCGGAATACCATCGTTTAAAGTCTTCCGACTTGAGAAGTTCTACCATGTCGTCAGGAGAGTATCCCATGGCATATAAAGAACCGATAATGGCTCCCATAGAAGTGCCTGCAATGTAATCAATAGGAATGTTGTTTTCTTCCAAAGCGCGAATGATACCGATGTGTGTCATCCCTTTGGCGCCACCACCGCTTAATACAAGTCCTACTTTTTGGGCATGGATAGCCGGGATAATCAGCCATAAAGTAATGAACACTAAAAAAATCTTTCTCATAACCCAAATCAAACAATTGAATTTTTTGTCTATTAAGTGTTCAAATATATACAATACTTTTCAATTAATCGATATTTTGCCGATCGTTTTAAATTGAAAAAGAGCATTACAACGTGTATTTAACGTTGAATGCTCTTTCTTGAAGTATGTGTAATGTTTAAAGGGGCGATATTAAATCAATTCTATGCTACGTTTTACGAAGTTATTCAAAGCTTCACCTCTTAGCATATTGTTTTGCAATAAGGCCAAATCGATCAGCTGGCGGATAACTTTATTATTGCTTGCGTAGCCGATAAAGATAGCTTCTTTCTTACCTTTCAGATCATCCCACTTCTTATCCAGATTGTTTAGTTCATCTTTTTCTGATGTAGGGATATCTTCGTCTTTCTTGCCTTCTTGTTTTTTCTTGAGTGCATCACGACGTTTTGTCACATCTTCCAGTTCCGTCTGTATAGGAGCAATAGCAGTCCTGCACTCTTTTTCTTCATCAGCCAATACTTCTTTCACTAATTTATGGTCTGAATTCAATACCAGATTAAACATATCGGGCATTTCACCATAGAAACTCATTCCGGCCTGAATATTCGCCATTTCTTTCATACGACGCATATATTCGCTTTGAGTAATCATGACTGGAGCTGAATTTTCTCCTAATGCCTGTGTCATGACATTGAATTCAACTTTATCCATTTTAGGCAATTGACTCTTGAAGGCTGTTGTGATTGCATCCTGTTTATTGGCTTCCAACGTTTCACCTTTCTTATCTTCTTTTACAATAAGATTGTCAACAACATCACTGTCTACACGAGTGAAACGGGATTTTTCAAGTTTTTGTTCCAGCATGCTCACCATAGCTACATCCAACTGGCCATCCATGAGCAAAACATTGTATCCTTTGTTGGTGGCAGCTTCAATATAACTGTATTGCTCATCCTTGTTATTTGCATACAGATAAATTAGGTTTCCATCTTTATCTGTCTGATTATCTTTAATAAGGGTCTGGTACTCTTCAAATGTATAATGCTTGTCATTTGTATCGGTGAAAAGGGCAAATTTTTGCGCTTTATCATAGAAATCCTCTTGTGTGAGCATTCCGTAATTGATAAATATTTTTAAATCATTCCACTTCTCCTCAAACTGCTTACGGTCATTCTTGAATATAGACTGTAAACGGTCGGAAACCTTCTTTGTGATATAAGTTGAAATCTTCTTCACGTTCGAGTCGCTTTGCAAATACGAACGGGAAACGTTCAACGGAATATCCGGAGAATCGATTACGCCATGTAACAAAGTCAGGAAGTCCGGCACAATACCTTCAACCGAGTCTGTAACATATACCTGATTACAATATAACTGAATCTTATTCTTATTTAATTCAATATTGCTCTTTACCTTCGGGAAATAGAGGATACCGGTCAGATGGAATGGATAATCCACATTCAGGTGAATCCAGAAGAGTGGTTCATCAGACATCGGATATAGCTTGCTATAGAATGATTTGTAATCTTCATCCGAAAGTTCGCTAGGTTTACGTGTCCACAAAGGAGTGGTATCATTGATTATATTATCTTCGGCTGTTTCTACTTGTTTGCCGTCTTTCCATTCTTTCTTTTTCCCAAATGCAATGGGAACAGGAAGGAAGCTGCAATATTTCTTCAGAAGTTCGGAGATACGTGCTTCTTCGAGGAATTCTTTGCAGTCCTCATCAATGTATAAGATGATATCTGATCCACGGTCGGCTTTTTCTATTTCTTCAATAGTGAATTCAGGGCTGCCATCACAAGTCCATTTTACGGCTTGTGCACCGTCTCTGTATGATTTAGTGATAATTTCCACTTTCTTTGCAACCATAAAAGCAGAGTAGAAGCCAAGTCCGAAATGTCCGATAATGGCATTTGCGTCATTCTTGTATTTCTCCAGGAAGTCGTTAGCTCCTGAAAAAGCTATTTGATTGATGTACTTTTCAATTTCCTCTGCAGTCAAACCGATACCACGGTCAGAAATAGTAATGGTATCTTTGCCCAATTCAACGTGAACGGTTAAATCACCCAGTTCACCCTTAAATTCGCCAATAGAAGCAAGCGTATTCAGCTTTTGAGTGGCGTCTACTGCATTGGATACTAACTCGCGCAGAAAAATCTCATGGTCACTGTACAAAAACTTTTTAATGATAGGGAAAATGTTCTCTGTTGTAACCCCAATATTACCTTTTTGCATAATACGTATATTTTTTTAGTTTATCTATTGATTAATTTTAATTGATGTTTGTTCAGATAGAGACAAAAAAAATGCCAGACCCGAAGGTCTGACATTATGGCATATTATTTTATTTTCTTATTCAGGAAATAATATTATTCCGGAGTGACAACTTTCATCTCCAATTCACCTTTTTCTTCATTGAGAGATACCTGAATAGTATCTCCCTCCTTCAAAGAGGAGGAAATGATGAGCTCGGATAAGCCATCCTCCAGATAAGTTTGAATTGCTCGCTTCAAAGGACGGGCGCCATATTGTATGTCATATCCCTTGCTAGCGATGAATTCTTTCGCCTTATCTTCAATAACAAGCTTGTAACCAATAGATTCTATTCTATCATACAATCCTTTCAGCTCTATGTCTATAATCTTTGTTATTGCTTCCAGAGAAAGCTGGTCAAACGTGATTATCTCATCTACACGATTGATGAATTCGGGCGCGAATGATTTGTTTAGAGCTTTTTGTATTACGCTTCGCGAGAATTCCTTATCATCCAGGCGGCTTTGTGTCGCAAAACCAACGCCACGTCCAAATTCTTTCAGCTGACGGGTTCCTATATTGGAAGTCATGATAATAACAGTATTTTTGAAATCTACCATTCTGCCATAACTGTCAGTCAGACGACCTTCATCCATAACCTGAAGCAAGATGTTGAACACATCCGGATGTGCTTTTTCTATCTCATCAAGCAATACAATCGAGTATGGTTTACGGCGCACTTTTTCTGTCAGCTGACCACCTTCTTCATATCCTACGTATCCCGGAGGTGCTCCAACCAGGCGTGAAACAGTGAACTTTTCCATATATTCACTCATATCTATACGAATCAGTGCATCAGCAGAACCAAACATGTATTTGGCTAACTCTTTTGCTAAGTGAGTTTTACCAACTCCTGTCGGGCCTAAGAACATAAATGTGCCAATTGGCTTATTAGGATCTTTTAGCCCTACACGGCTTCGCAAAATAGCTTTAACCAGTTTTTCTATTGCTGTATCTTGTGCGATGACTTTAGCCTGCAAATCTTCTTTCATACCTGCGAGCTTGATACCTTCAGCTTGTGCCATCCGTTGTACCGGAATGCCTGACATCATTGAGATGACATTGGCAATTTCTTCTGCATCAACAGTTTGCCTGTTTTCCTTCAGATTGGCTTCCCATTCTTTTTTCATCTCATCCAATTGGACAGAAAGCTCTTTTTCTTTATCACGGAAGCTGGCTGCAAGTTCGAAATTCTGCGATTTCACAGCTTCGTTTTTCTTGCTTTTGGCTTCTTCGATCAGTTTTTCTTGTTCTTCTATCTCTTTGGGCACATTGACATTGGTAAGATGTACACGTGAACCGGCTTCGTCTAAAGCGTCAATAGCTTTATCAGGGAAATTACGATCTGTGATATAGCGGTCTGTCAGCTTGACACATGCTTCCAATGCTTCATCCGTATAATACACATTGTGGTGGTCTTCATATTTATCCTTGATATTACGCAAAATCTGCAAAGTTTCGGCAGCGGTAGTCGGTTCTACTATTACTTTTTGGAAACGACGTTCCAAAGCGCCATCTTTCTCAATGTTCTTACGATATTCATCAAGAGTGGTAGCACCGATACATTGTATTTCTCCTCTTGCCAATGCTGGCTTTAGCATATTGGCGGCATCCATAGAGCCTGCCGCAGAGCCTGCGCCTACAATCGTGTGAATTTCATCAATGAATAATATAACATTCGGATTCTTCTGCAATTCATTGAGAATGGAACGGATACGTTCTTCAAATTGTCCACGGTACTTTGTTCCTGCCACAACAGCAGTCATGTCAAGAGCAACGACTCGTTTATCAAACAGGATACGCGAAACCTTTTTCTGAATGATTCTTAATGCAAGACCTTCAACAATCGCTGATTTTCCTACACCAGGCTCACCAATCAAAATCGGATTATTCTTTTTGCGGCGGCTTAAGATCTGCGCTAAACGTTCGATTTCTCTTTCTCTGCCCACAACAGGATCCAAGCGTCCTTCTTCTGCCGCTTTTGTCATGTCAGTACCGAAATTGTCAAGTACCGGCGTATCATTAGACGGCTTCTTGGAAGCGGTTTGTGCCTGTTGGCGTTCGTCCGAACCACCTCTGCCGGAACGGGGAGAGGACATTTCTTCGTCATCATCATCGTCTTCCGTGAAACCCATACCAGAGTTTATATCTGGCTGCAATGTAGCTTGCTCCAGTACTTTCACATAATTTATATCGTTTGCTTCAAGTACAGAAGCGGCCATATTGTTTTTTTCTCTTAAAATAGCCAATAATACATGTTCTGTATCAGCGATGTTACTTTTCATTCCACGAGCTTCTAAAATACACATTTTTAATATCTTTGCCGCATCATTAGATAACGGTACCTCTGCATCAGGCAATAACATTTCATCAGCTTCTGCCTTCAGCTGAGCTTCAATCTGTTGCTTTATTGCAGCTAGATTGGTGTTGAGTTTAGACAATATCTCGATAGCTTTTCCTTCACCGTCACGAAGGATTCCCAGAAGCAGGTGCTCAGGGCCTATATACCTACTTCTCAACCGATTCGCTTCTTCCTTACTATAGACGATAATGTCGGAAACTCTTTGTGAGAATTGATTATTCATACTTTTCCTTTTCTTCTAAGGGTTATTCACTGGCAAATATACGCATTAATCAAGTTTGTATTGCAATATTTGCTTTATTTCTTATATCTACAAATGGCGTGCCATAAAAACAATGCTTTGTATTATATATATAAGGTATAACAAATATCCAGCTCTTTTTTACCAATGTTATCTATCTTTCCATATTATATTTATCGTTTTTATCTTTTTATTTTCGAATTTTAAAGTTTAATGAATTGTCGTCCCGGTCATGCTAAAACTTTCTTTCTAAAAACTTTCGTATATCGCGGAAAAGTAGTACTTTAGCGTGGTTTTTCACAAACCGTAGAATGTATAATTAATAATCATTTTAAATGCTTGAACAAGACAGAATTATAAAGATTAACATCGAGGAGGAAATGAAGTCATCGTACATTGACTACTCCATGTCGGTCATCGTTTCACGTGCCCTTCCCGATGTTAGAGATGGATTTAAGCCTGTTCACCGTAGAATTTTATACGGAATGATGGAATTGGGCAATACTTCAGACAAACCTTATAAAAAGTCAGCGAGAATCGTGGGTGAGGTACTTGGTAAGTATCATCCTCATGGGGATTCTTCTGTTTATTTTGCAATGGTACGTATGGCGCAGGAATGGGCAATGCGTTATCCTTTGGTAGATGGACAGGGGAACTTTGGTTCTGTAGACGGTGATAGCCCTGCTGCTATGCGTTATACAGAAGCTCGTCTTAATAAGTTGGGTGAAGCAATGATGGATGACCTGTATAAGGAAACCGTCGATTTTGAGCCTAACTTTGATAATACGTTGGTAGAACCTAAAGTTATGCCGACACGTATCCCAAATCTTCTGGTGAACGGAGCATCCGGTATCGCTGTAGGTATGGCTACCAATATGCCTCCTCATAATCTTTCGGAAGTAATTGAAGCATGTGAAGCATATATTGATAATCCGAAAATTACAGTAGAGGAACTGATGGAATTTGTCAAAGCACCAGATTTTCCTACTGGTGGGTTTATATATGGTGTGAGTGGTGTACGCGAGGCATATTTGACTGGACGAGGACGTGTAATTATGCGTGCGAAAGCCGAAATCGAAAGCGGACAGACACATGATAAGATCGTAATAACCGAGATTCCTTATAATGTAAATAAGGCCGAACTGATTAAGTATATAGCTGATCTTGTAAATGATAAGAAAATAGAAGGTATCTCAAATGCCAACGATGAGTCTGACCGTGACGGTATGCGCATTGTTATTGACATCAAACGTGATGCAAATGCAAGTGTAGTGTTGAACAAACTCTATAAAATGACAGCTTTGCAGACATCTTTTGGCGTAAACAATGTTGCTTTGGTTCATGGACGTCCAAAAACGTTGAATCTGAGAGATTTAATTAAATATTTCATCGAACATAGACACGAAGTTGTTATTCGTCGTACTCAGTTCGATCTTCGTAAAGCGAAAGAACGTGCGCACATTCTTGAAGGTTTGATTATCGCTTCGGATAATATTGATGAAGTAATTCGTATCATTCGTGCTGCAAAAACTCCGAATGACGCAATAACAGGCTTGATTGAGCGATTTAACCTGACAGAAATTCAGGCTCGTGCAATTGTAGAAATGCGTTTGCGTCAGTTAACCGGTCTGATGCAGGATCAGCTTCATGCGGAATACGAAGAAATAATGAAGCAGATAGCTTATTTGGAAAGTATTTTGGCTGATGATGAAGTATGCCGTCAGGTAATGAAAGATGAATTGTTGGAAGTTAAAACGAAATATGGAGATGAACGTCGTTCTGAAATCGTTTATTCTTCAGAAGAGTTCAATCCGGAAGACTTCTATGCAGATGATCAGATGATTATTACAATTTCTCATATGGGTTATATCAAACGTACTCCGTTGACTGAATTCCGTGCACAAAATCGTGGTGGTGTAGGTTCGAAAGGTACGGAGACCCGTGATGAAGACTTTGTAGAACATATTTATCCTGCTACCATGCACAATACGATGATGTTCTTTACACAAAAAGGCAAGTGCTATTGGCTGAAAGTATATGAAATACCTGAAGGAACGAAGAATTCTAAGGGCCGTGCTATTCAGAACTTGTTGAATATTGATTCGGATGATAATGTAACTGCATACTTGCGTGTGAAGAGTTTGGAAGATTCTGAGTTTATTAATAGCCATTATGTATTGTTCTGTACTAAGAAAGGTGTAATAAAGAAGACATTACTTGAACAGTATTCTCGTCCTCGTCAGAATGGTGTAAATGCTATAACTATCCGCGAAGATGATAGCGTAATTGAAGTTCGTATGACGAATGGAAATAATGAAATCATCATTGCAAACCGCAATGGACGTGCAATTCGTTTCCATGAAGCAGCAGTTCGTGTAATGGGACGTACAGCAACAGGTGTACGTGGCATTACGTTGGATAATGATGGTCAGGATGAAGTAGTAGGAATGATTTGTATCAAAGATTTGGAGACAGAATCTGTAATGGTAGTTTCCGAACAAGGATATGGTAAACGTTCTGAAATTGAAGACTATCGTAAAACGAACCGTGGAGGTAAGGGTGTGAAGACCATGAATATTACCGAAAAAACAGGTAAGTTGGTAACAATCAAGTCAGTAACCGATGAAAATGACTTGATGATTATCAATAAGTCTGGTATCACTATTCGTTTGAAAGTGGCTGATGTTCGTATTATGGGTCGTGCTACTCAAGGTGTCCGTCTGATAAATCTAGAAAAACGTAACGACCAGATTGGTTCGGTATGTAAGGTTATGACAGAAAGTCTTGAAGATGAAATTCCGGCAGAAGAAGCAGAAGGAACAATTGTGAGTGATCCAAATGCTGATGCTCCTGATATTGATGATGCAGCAGACGTAAATGAAAACGAAAGCAACAACGAAATCGAGGAATAGACATAATATTAATAATTAATCAAACAACAATCATGAAAAGAGTATTATTTTCGATGGTTTTATTGATGGCTGTTAGCTTCTCATTCGCACAGATGAAAAATGTGAAAGAAGCAAAGAGTATGGCTAATGACGTAAAACCTAATTTTAAGCAGGCTGAACAGCTTATTAAGGAGGCTATGAAGAATCCTGAAACGAAGGATCTTGCTGACACATGGGACGTTGCTGGATTTATTCAGAGACGTATCAACGAAGAGCAAATGAAAAATGCTTTTTTGAAGAAACCGTATGATACATTGAAAGTATACAATAGTATTCTGAAAATGTATGAGTACTATAATAAGTGTGATGAATTAGCGGAAATACCTAATGAAAAGGGGAAAGTTAAAAACAAATACCGGAAAGCAAATGCTTCAAGTATGTTGGCTGAACGTCCTAATTTGATTAATGGTGGTATTCAGTATTTTAACTTGGATAAGAATAAAGAAGCCTTGAAATTCTTTGCAACATATGTTGAATCAGCTTCTTACCCAATGTTAGCTGATAAAGAATTGGCTAAGAATGATACTCTTATCCCACAAATTGCATATTATGCTACATTGGCTGCTGATAGGGTAGGTGATAAAGATGCAATTATTAAGTATGCCCCAATGGCTTTATCTGATAAGGACGGAGGTAAATTTGCAATGCAATTGATGGCTGATGCTTATAAAGCTAAAGGTGATACTGCTGCATGGATTAAGTCTTTGGAAGAGGGTATCCTTAAGTTCCCTGGAAATGATTATTTCTTCGCTAATTTGGTTGATTATTATAATAGCTCTAATCAAGCTTCTAAAGCTATGGAGTTTGCTGATAGAATGTTAGCTAATGATCCGAATAACAAGTTGTATTTGTATGTAAAAGCATATCTTTATCATAATATGAAAGAATATGATAATGCAATTGAATACTACAAGAAAGCTATTGCGGCTGATCCGGAATATGCAGAAGCATACTCAAATGTGGGTTTGGTATATTTGATGAAAGCACAGGATTATGCTGATAAAGCAACAACAGATATCAATGATCCTAAATATGCTGAAGCACAGGCTGTAGTTAAGAAATTCTACGAAGAAGCTAAACCATTCTATGAAAAAGCTAGAGCTTTGAAACCTGATCAACAAGATTTATGGTTACAAGGTCTTTATAGAGTTTACTATAACTTGAATATGGGACCTGAATTCGAAGAAATCGATAAGATGATGAAGTAAGATCGTTTTCTGAAAAAATATAAGAAGGCTATTAGAAATAGTAGTCTTCTTTTTTTTATTCAATAGTTTAAAGTAGTAATTGAAAAATCTTATATTTGATATGGACTTGAGTGGAACAGGTAAATTTCTTCATTTAAATAAAAATAGAAAAAGGAGTAAGGTCATTATATTACTCCTTTTTCTATTAAACATAATAAGTATTATTCCCTAATCTTGGATGCTCATTTTTTGCCTGATTTGATCAGCTGTTAATAACAAGTAATGGTGTATCAGAATGAAAAATCATTTTTCTAGCAATACTTGGATTAAATAACCGAGCAAATATATTCCTTTTGTAAGAAGTCAAAGTGATTATATCTATTTGATTATCTTTGATATACTGATCAAGTCCTTTTAACAAATTATCGTTCATTACTACATCATAATGAATTTCAAGCCCTGGATATTGCTTGTGAAAATATTCTTTTATGCCTGCTAGTTTTATTTCATTCCAGGTATCTTTGGAATCAGTAAGATGTATTAAAGATACAGAAAAATGGAATGATTTCCAAGTATTAAAGAATGCTTCGAAAGCAATTAAATCTCTTTGATCAAAATTGGTAATAAAGGCGATCCGTTTTACTTCACTAAACTGTTTAAATGGTGTGTTTTCGGGAATGGCCAGTACAGCTGTGCGGCTTCTATCAATAACTTCAGCAGTTACACTGCCAATCAAATCGATATCTTTCTGATTCTTTCCCCGAGTCCCCATGATGATAACCATAGGACGCTGTTCCTTAGCATATCTTAAGATTTCTTCTTCTGGAATACCTTCACGTAAGATACAGCTATATTTAATATTGGGAAAATCACCCGATGTGACTTTTTCTTTTATCTTTTCTGATAAGGCATTGAGGTCAGAATGAACTTTCTGAATAATCGTTTTTACGGATTCTTCATCTCCAATTTGGTAATTGAAAACATCTCCATATGGTAATGATGAAGCATATATAGGCGTAAAATAGACGTGCAACAAAATGACTTCAGCATTTTCTGTTTTTGCTAGGTTAAATGCAAATTCACACGCTTTCATCGAATAATTAGAGAAGTCGACGGGAATTAAAATCTTATTTGACTTATTTTCTGTTTTGGGCTCCTTCTCTCCCACTATACTTTCAGACAGCCATGTAGAACTTTCTGTTATTTTCAAAGCACGTGGCAGATCGCTTTCCTTTATGCGTAAACGCACCCCCGAAGAAACAACCGGTTGTATTTGATTTACGTTGTGAATGTATGTTTCTATACCTTCATTTTCCAAGACATTCTTTAAGATCTGCGCTTTGGTGTATGTCAGAATGGCTAGGGTTACTAATTTGTCTTCCATAAATGCACATTTTATAAGGTGAAAACAAATAAGAAATCCCAATTGTTTGATTCAATTGGGATTCAGTTTGTTATATTTTAAACTTGCACAGATTCGGTAGCCTGTTCTTTTTGCATACTCATATTCAATTCATCTAGGATTTTTAAAGCCCGATCAAGAACGGTCGTGTCATCCAACATTACAAGCCCACCATCTGGACCGGGCTCAAGATGTATTCCGACACTTTTTCCCTCCTTGAAATTGTGTCCTCCGAAAAAGTTTCGCACTGTATCTACGTGCAAACCAAGTTCGTCTGCTATTCTATGCATGCTACCGCTAGGCAATGAATCTTTAATTTTACGAAGTTCATTAAACGTTATTGTTCTCATGTCTCATAAATTTAATGGTTAATACTATGTGATTTTTTTATCACGCTATAAACTTAAGCAAAAAAAAAGATAAAACAAATTATTTGCTTATCTTTTTTTCTTGAATTTATAAAATCTATTAATGACCTTTATATCACCTCGATAGCAGAAGCAGGTACCCACCCGACTTTTCCATCTTCCAGTCGAATTTCTTTCCATTCTTTCATAGAGTTGTCTTTGACACTTACCTTTCTCCCTTCATGGAGAATAAACAAGCTAGTCCCACTCTCACTTGGAGTACTTCGTACTGTTACACTCAGATTCATTACTATCGCCTCACTTCGATTAACCAAATGCTCTTTTTGTTGCGAAGCAAAAAGATTAGAGCAAACAGTGACAATCAGCAAAATGATTCCTGATATGAATCCTATTTTCTTTAACATAATCTGTTTGGAGAATATAAAGAAATAGAAAGCGATA
>OGET01000671.1_pt1 | contig 12561 bp, 10 predicted proteins | sample 1570771 | NCBI WGS metagenome assembly OGET01 (sample SAMEA2582032, study PRJEB24529) | metagenome | biome: Human gut stool | place: China | collected 2011 | reverse complement strand
AGGCGAGTATAAAATTATAATCTGATTATAATGTTTCTATAGAATGAAAGTCAAGGAGAATCTTAACTTTCAATATGCCAAGATCTTTTAAACAAAAGATGATAGCTAACAAAAATATTAATATACGGAACGAAAAGACCAATAATCCATAACCCACTTAATAGGGAATCATGAAGTCTACGTATGCCTAATGTAATCATTGCTATAGCTGGCCATATCAGGATATACATAAATCCCCAACGTGGTATATAAAGAGGTATACCAAGCTGAACAATTAACGATACTACGGCTATAACCATATTCATAATGATATCCATGAAAAGACGAGTTCCTATGAGACCAACCCAAAAAGCTGATACGGAAGCTCTTCCTTTAATATCAAATGACTTAGCAAATAAAACATCCCATATACAGCTACAAATATAGTCAAATTTACTATTATTTGTAGCTTTAGTAATCGTGGAACTTCGAGTATAGGCAATAATATAGTTATTATATCTATCTCGTCCTTCATCTAAACCATACTTATTAGAATCTGGCACACTAAGTGGCAACGCAAAGCAAGCCAAGATAAAATACTGCCAGAAAAATCCGTCCCAATGAAAGCCTGCATTTATAAAGGTTTCGGATATAGATTCCAAACTAAAACTCATACCCCAATATACCCACAAACTTAGGTATGCTATGGGTACTAAAATCATATACCACCAGGATGAACCACAGTCATTCAATCTACGTTTAAGTAAAAAAATAGTTACTACTATATGTATAATCTGCAAACATCCAAAATAAATATATGACAAATATGTACTGCCTTGAAACAAACCATCTTGAATAAATCCTATCAATACCACAAATAGAAGGTACGCTAAAAATTTACTTCCTATTAAACCAAGTACAGCCCATAAAAATGCCAATCGGCCTATACGTTGATTCACTCGCTGCATTTCTATATTTTGTTTAAATAGTGAAAGTTCATTATCTAACCACATTAAAATAAATCTCTCTTCTCTCTCATACCGAAGGATATCTACAAACTAAAGCTATGTAAATATAATCAATACAAAAACATATAGATAAACAATAGTAATATAAAGCTCAAAAATACTATCACAATAAGACTATTCTTGTAGTCTTTAGATGCTTTCTTTTGAGCAATCTGTAGTATTCGACTTACAATAAAAGAAATGCCCGCAATTATCATAAATTCAAGCGAAATTTCCGTTAAACCTTCAATACAATAATAAGTAAATGCAACAATAATCAATAAAGAACTACATATACAGACCCATTTATATAAATTGGGAAATAGCATAAATTCTCTCCTAGCTGCTTCGCGCTCAGAGAGTTGCTTGCCCATAACATACTTATAATACCCTCTACAATTAAGAATCAACATAACTAAGGCTGCAATCATCATATCAAAATTAATATTCCTCATATTCATCCCTTTTATTGTTATATCACACCCAGTTTTCTATCTATTCTAATATAAATAATTAAAATTGAATATATTATTCCTCAAGCAATTGATAATTTATATTGTTTTCCTCTAAATACTAATAGTATACTGAAATTACATATGTTATCACCTTCTACTGATTATTATGCGAAGGAGAGAGAATGAGTTTTTATTTTACTGATCAAATACAGCAGTCTTTCAATAAAATATTCCACCAATGCAATAAAGATATCGCTTGGGCGGGCAAGGCTGAGCTTGAGACCCTTGTGAAATTAGACGAGGAAGGCCAAACGATTCCTGGTATTGGCGATGTATACGCTATTTTGGCGCGCGTTTATTCTGGCCCTCAGTTCACGTGGATTGAGGCAGGCTTTCCTGAGGATGACACAAAGGCGTATAGTTATTTACATACGGCTATTCGCAAAGGCAGTGCCATCGCCATTTTACAGGCTATGCGTACCTCAGGTGCCCTTACACCAACCATTGAAAAAGAGTTGCCTATGACGAAGGACGAAGCATTCCAGCGCGTCTATGAGGGTGCCCAAAAGGGTTGTTCTTACTGCGCCTACGCCATTGCCAATGTATACCAATGGGGGGATTACCGCCTCTTGCCATCTGCACAAAAGATAGTTAATGAAGATGAACCATCTGGTGTTGTCCATTTTTTAAAATCTTTATTTGTACAAGTAGATCAACGTAGATTGGACCCGAAAATAACATCTATAGTACAGCAATGGTTACATAAATCCGCAGCGGCAGGTCTTGTTATTGCGTATCGCAACTTGCGCCTTACCTATGCCGAGCAAAATAATAAGGCAATGGAAGAACAAGTCATTTTTGAAGGTGCTAAAGCCGGTTTGCCTCTCATGATGTATTTAGCAGGCGATATTTGTAAGTCTCGTGGCGAGCACGAAGGAGCTCTAGAATATTTTGAGCGCGGTGCCGCCATGAATAATGGCATGTGTTTGCGTGAAGCTGCCGAGTACTATGCAAAACCACATTTGTCTAACAAAAGAATCCCTCAGGATATTCAAAAGGCCCTCAGATATTACGAGCGCGCTGCTATAAGCCCAGATTACTTAGACTTTGACGACCATGCTTATGTTACCATGCAAGCCATCATTATTCGTACCTTGAACATCGATGGTCAGTCCCAAGATTGGTCTCGCATTGCTCACTTATTGCAACAACCAGCTATTTACACGCTCGATGCTATTTGGCCATATCTCGCTTATGTATTTACTTTCAAAAAAGGTAATACCCCTGCAATGAGAAACGCCATAGAGTGCGTTAATCAGGCTAGCAAATGTCACGATAGATACGGTAGTTATGACTATGCGGACCATCTATGGCAACTGGCAGCCGGCTATTGCTACGAAACTGGTGCCATTACAAAAGAACCGGATTTAGATCAAGCCGTTGCATTCTACGAGCATGTTCGTGAAAGCATCAGACGTCTCAACACAAGAAATGATAATTGGCTAAGTACTGGTGAGCCCTTGGTAATTCCTGACGAAGCATCTGAGCGATTAGAAGCCTTTGAACTAGTTAATGGACATTATCAGTACAAAGAAGGCGTAAAAGAATCTTCTACAACTTGTAATCCTATGCCACCTGCATGGCCTCAAAACTCTGTTGATGTGTTAGAAATCTTCGAGGACTCTACTACTGGTTGGCGCACCAATAAATACGACTGGGCATTTATCCAGCGCGAATGGGATACACAAAAATACCTCAGCTTTATCATCTACGATAATCGTCAATCCATAGAAAACGTCATTTACGATGTGTACAGCATTGTTATGTTCCACAATGAAGATAACAACTCTTGTACTATCTATCTATACGGCTACCTTGAAGCTACTGACGAACGAGATGAAAGTTCGGAGCCTACAGTATATGAAATACGATACTTTAAAGAAATGTCCATTCCTGAAGGGCTCGCTTTAATTAAAGAATTCTATAATCATGCTACATTGCCTGTTATTGATGAAAGCTGGGAGAGACAGTACAAAAATACTACGCCTCCACGAGAGTATGTATTAACTTGCGACAACGATATTTTCTACCTCAACCAATATGAATTTTCCAATCAAATGATTAAGGATGCCTTAGAAGGCGTAGCCAATGGCAAGTATGATATCATGGCGGTTCGCCCACCTAACCTCGACGATCCAGGTATTAGCTACTTCATCGAGCGTGGAAAAGGTAAAAACTTACACATTAGCCTCTATATCACTATAGAAGACGACGTAGAGGACGACATCGTATATGGCTTTGAACGAGAGTCTTGCAACTTAACCTCCATTAACTACTGGATTCAGGAATCTATAACTAGCAATAAGCTTCCTGACTTAAGCGATTGGGATGAAATTAAAAAGAAATAAGGGTATTATTTTATTAAGAACGTACTAAAACTAAGAAAGGAGGGATACTTTGGAAACGTGGAAACGAACGGTGTACATCAGTTTAGTCTGTGTATTCTGTACAGCCTTTGGTGTAAGCCAGTTAGCTCCAATTCTACCTTTATACTTTCATGATTTAGGCGTGCAAACTCCAGAAGCTATGTCCTTATGGTCTGGGCTGGCCACTGGCGCAACCTATATAATCGTTTGCTTAGCAGCACCATTTTGGGGGCGTGTGGCGGACAAAAAAGGTCGCAAAATTACATTAATACGATCTAGCTTTGGCATGGCATTATGCAATGTATTAATTGCTTTTCAAACTACACCCGAAGGGGTTGTTTTAATCCGGCTCGTCCAAGGTCTAGTAAGTGGCTTTTACTCGGCATCAATTACATTAATAGCTTCAGAATCACCTATTGAGCGGACAGGTTGGGCCTTAGGATTATTAGCATCTGCTAATCTTGCTGGTTCACTAATAGGGCCTTTATTGGGTGGATATATTGCAGATACAGTAGGCATTCGCAATGACTTCATCATCGTCGGTGCGCTCATGGGTTTAGCTGGTGTGCTGGCTACTATATTCATCCATGAAAATTATGTACCACAACCGAATCCTGAAAAACTTTCCCTCCGTAAGTTGAAAGAGCAAATACCGGAATTTAATAGTATTGTCGCATTATGTGTAGCGTCCTTTATCTATGCAATATGCATCATGTCCTTACAACCTGTTATCTCTGTATATATTAAGGGAATCGTTCCTAGTGATACAGAAAATCTAGCATTTATTGCAGGTGCTGTATTCTCCGCTATGGGTATTGCTCAACTTATGAGTAGTTCTCCACTAGGTAAATTAGTCGACAAGATCGGGCCACGTAAAGTATTAGTAGTATCTCTTATTTATGTAGGGATTCTAAATATCCCTCAAGCCTATGTTTCCGATGTATATCAACTTGCAATAATCAGGTTCCTACAAGGTTTTGGTTTAGGTGGCATGTTGCCTGCCTTAAACACTTACCTCTCTTCAAAAACGCCTCGAGAATTTACAGGCCAAGTATTTTCCTATAATCAGTCTTGTTTGTTTTTCGGTTATTTCTTGGGATCTATTGGTGGTGCTAGCCTTATGGCATGGCTAGGCTTTACTACCCTATTCTGGGTTAGTGGTGGCTTATTTATTATTTCCGCTCTCTGGATTGGCTTTAAACTTAAATAATAAAAATTCACAAGAAAAGAACCCCATCATGATATTAATCATGATGGGGTTCTTTTCTTGTAAATTTTAAATTTAAGGTCGTTGAGCAGATGCGCTTTATAGCATTACAACTGCACAACTACTTTCATCTAATTATAATTATAATAACAACAGCATAATCACTACTGTAGCAATAATACATGGTACCGCATTGCGTTTTGCCATTTCCATAGGGTTAATACCTGCAAGGCCAGCAATGATGATACCTGCACCTGCTACTGGACTCATACTACGACCGATGCCAGCGCCTAATTGGGCCATAGACCCGAGTTGCATAATACCATAGCCAAAGTCTGCCGCATGCGGTGTAACAGCTCCGTTAAATGCAAGGGCTGCTGCATTACCAGAACCAGAGATAACAGCTAATAAGAATGGACCAAAGGCTGCACCAATTTGAGCGATTTGTTGAGAGTTCTTCATGCCATCAATGAGTGCACTTGTAAGGCCGATATATTGCATACCAGCTGTAAAGGCTGCAGCAGCAGCCATAAGACCTACTACATCACACATGCCATCGCCAGTACCGCGGAAGAATTTCTTAACTGCTTCCGTTACATTAGGACGTACAGCAATAATACCGATAGCTGTACCAATGAGCATAGATACAGGAACAGAAATCTCAGGAATCACTGCTACTTGTTTACTACCGAGTACGAGTAATACAAGCGGAATGATTGGGATGATAGCATATAAATAATTTACTTTAAATTCTTTACCTTCTTCTTCGTTAGCATCTTTCAATACATATCCTGTATGCTCTTTCTTAACGATAGCTACGATATTGAGCAAAATAGCTGCTACGACAATGCCAATAATAGCTTGCATAGAGAAGCTAGCGATAACGGTCATTACATCTTCACCAGCGAGTTGTGCTACTTGTGGGTTAAACATAAGACCAGGACTCAATGCACTACCCCAAGTCCCTAAGAAAATAGCAGAGCCTGCCATCGCTGGATGCACACCAGAGCGAATAAGTGCAGGAATTAATAGAGCACCTACTGCCGCTGCACAGCCTGCCGCTGTAGGTAACGCAATGTTGATCAAGAACGTAATAATAACAGCACCAGGAATGATGATTTTAGTCATTTTTTTAAGGCCTGCAGAGATGAAATATACCATGTGCTCTGTACATTTTGTATACTCCATAACATAACTAAAACCAAGCACTGTACAAATAGTTGGTACAAGGCCTGGATTTGTAAGCTCTTTTACAAAGGCTGTCGTACCAGCACCAATCTGCCCACCAATAAAACACATTAACAAGCCCGATAATAACAACACAAGCCGTGTTTCAAACTGTTTAATAATGGCAATAAACGTTGCCACTACGATAACAATACCAGCAATAACCATAATCTCTCCAATCCATGTATTCCCTACCAATAGCAAGTATTCTCTGCCATTCTATTGCGGAATACACCCTTCTAACCACGTAAAATATACTGCCCTAACTAGTTAACACAGATCTAACTAAATTATATATATGTACAAACATATTCATCAGTACTCAATCTAATTAAGTTTAGTACTTTCTAAGCTAAGCTTTCTTAGCACCGTGTCTAATATCTTAGCTCCCGTAACGATGTCATACATATCTGCAAATTCAGCCGGATTATGGCTGATACCTTCGCGGCATGGAATAAAAATCATCCCTGTAGGAACTACATCCGCCCAATGCATAGCATCATGACCAGCACCGCTTGGCATAGTCATATAGTCTACGCCTACAGACTTAACAACCTCTTCAATTTCGCGAATCATCACAGGATGCATCGCCACCGGATGATCTTGTGCAATAGGTTCAATCGTATAAGATAAACCTCGTTTCTCTGCAATAACATCAATAAATTCTTTAATGAGGGTAACTACAGAATCACGGGCCACCTTTGAAATACTGCGAATATCTACGCCCAGTTTAACGGCCCCAGGGATAACGTTCATCGCTCCTGGCACCACCTCTACTACACCTACTGTACCCACTACTGGAGGCTCTTCTTGCATGGATGCAATCTCCTCAATACCGAGGATGATTTTAGAAGCCCCACAGAGCGCATCATGACGCAAGTTCATTGGTGTGGCCCCACTATGATCCGCATTACCACGAATGGTTACATAGAATCGTTCTGGTGCAGCAATTCCTGTTACAATGCCGATAGGTTTAGCTTCGTGCTCTAACACTTTACCTTGTTCAATATGAATTTCTGTGAAAGACTTTACAGGTCTCTTATATTCCATATGCTCAATAGCATCTGGATTTAAATTACGATCTTTCAATGCGTCATACAAGGAAGTGCCTTGTTTATCTACTAAGCGATGTAAATCTTGCAATGTCAATTCATCACGCATAGCTTTACTGCCTAATGTGGCTGCTCCAAAGCGGCTAGACTCTTCACACATAAAGTCTACTACTGCAATGGTATGGTCATGTTCAAAACCATCATCAGTCATACTGCGAACCGCTTCAATAGCAGATAATACACCCACAACACCATCATAATTGCCCCCATTAGGCACGCTGTCCGTATGAGAACCGACCATGACAACCGGTAAATCAGGATTCTTACCTACCTTATAGCCTAGCACATTTCCAAAATCGTCTATCTCTACAGTTAGACCCGCATCAGTCATACAATCAATAATATATTGGCGACCTTCCCAATCAGAATCGGTGAAAGCTAGACGATTTATCCCTTCACCAGGTGCAGTCAACTGTGCCATAGAATCAAAGTCCTTAGCTAAACGCTCTCGTTGAATCATATAACTCCCCACAATCTAATACTCATATTACATCTAATATATAGCACACTATACATATTTCGATGCATACATCTATATAGTTATGTACCTATAGTTTAGATGTATGCATCACAATATCTCAATCAATATGTCCTATTTTAAATAGTGCGTAGCAATTGTACCTAACGCAATAATGCCATTTAGCATGTCTTCTTCATCAATATCGAATAATGGATTATGATGAGGTGCTTTAATAGCTGAGCCCAATACCATATAGGTTGCTCGACCACCACGATCAATAACACGATTTAAGAAATAGGCACAGTCTTCACTACCGCCACCGCTGTAATCGAACGGTACTTCTTTGAAAATACCTAATGGTTCAATGATGGATTGTACCTCACGAGCTAAATCATCGCTAATACGACCAGCTGGTGTTTCACCTTGTTTTGTAATTTCAAAGGTACAATCATGCATTTCTGCAGCACCTTTAATAATGGTCTTAGTGCGTTCAATCATATAATCATTAATCTCTGTAGTAGCACCACGAGTTTCTAATTTAAGTGTTGCTACATCAGGAGTAACATTGCGACCTGTACCACTTTCAAAAACGCCTACATTCATGCGAGATGCACCCCCACTATGGCGAGCAATGGCTTGTAAGTTAATAACAGCTGTACAGCCTGCAAGCATGGCATTTTGAGCCTTTTCTGGAGAACCACCTGCATGGGAAGAATAGCCATGGAATACAGCATCAAGTTTTGTAGTCGCTAAAAAGCCATGATCACTACAAGCAAAGCAATTAGATAACTGTTCATTAAATCCGATATGCATACCAAACATCAAGTCAACATCATCTACTACGCCAGCCTCTACCATCGCTTTAGCACCACGCACGCCTTCTTCTGCTGGTTGGAAGATAAGTTTAATAGTACCCTTCAAGCCATCCTTATGTGTAGCAATATATTCGGCAAGACCAAGGCCCATTGTCATATGTGTATCATGACCACACGCATGCATAGCCTTCTCATGGCGAGAACGGAAACCAGCCTTAGCTGGAATATGGTTAGATGCTTTAGATTCGATTACATCATTAGAATCCATATCTGCACGGAATGCTACTACAGGACCATCAGCACTGAACTTCATAGTTGCTACAATAGCTGTTTTACCATAGCCCATCTTCTCTACTAGTTCAGGATCAGCACCTTCATCCATAGCACGAGCCATTGCTGCTTTCATAACATCTTCGCTAGGTAAACCCATACGAGAATCTAGATCAAGAACATCTGCGCCGAGTGCCACATCATAACCCAAGGCAATTAGCTTTTCAGCTACTTTAGCGGCAGAACGATATTCGAGCCAAGCTGGCTCTGGATACATATGAAAATCTCGACGCATAGAGATAAAATCATCGCGGCGTTGTTGTACGAAATCTTTTACAGACATACTTACCTCCTAAAATACAATAGATACCTATATTTCAACTATATTAAGAGCTACACAAATAGCTAATTAAATAGTCAACCAATAAGATTATGTATACAGAATTATAAATTTCTATATACATCAATAATAATTCTTGTATCTATTATAACTTATATTGATATTTTTAGAAATAAAAAAACATACACACTATGACTAATAAGTATACATAGTAATATATGTTTTTTAAGCAGTCGTTCTCTACTGTACCACTTCGGTACAAAGCATTATGCCCTTAGTGTATGCCCCAAAAGAGCATACATTCGCAGATCACACAATTTCCTCTTTATTTAATTTTTTTAGTACTTCTCGTTTAATTTGACGTTGACGATCCCAGGCGATAATGAATACGGTGGCAATGATGCAAATCATGCCAAAAATACCGACCAGCGTAAAATGATTCCCTAGCAATACCCATCCAAAGATCGCTGCTGAGATTGGTTCTAATGATGAAAGTATAGAGCCTTGTATAGCACCAATGAGTCTAACCCCTTCCATATAAGCATTAAAGGATACGACTGTACCAAGTATGATGATGGCGAATAATCCTAACCAGGTCATGCCATCCCAGAGGGCTTCCGATTCTACTTGTTGAAACATAGCTAAAGATAAAATACCACAGATAAACATGGCAAAGCCCACAATGGATGTGGTGCCATATTTCTTTAATAGCTCAATAGGTTGCAATGTATATACACAGATACTAGATGCTGATACAAGCCCCCAAAATAAAGCAAGCACATTAAAGTTCGAAATATCTAGCCCTTCTTGCATGACGATACAGAGTGTTCCCACCAAGGCTAATACAATACAGAAAAGCTCTGGTACAGATGGCTTTTTAAAGTATCTCAAAAACAAATAGATAATGATCAGCGTAGGCGCAACATATTGAAGGACCGTAGCAATACCGACTCCTGAAATGGCAATAGCCTTGAAGTATGAGTACTGAGCTAAAGCAATACCTAAAATACCAAATACTAATAATTTCCCTATATCCTTTGGTTCTTTAAAGATAGAGAAAATACGCTTACCATCCCTTATATAGGCAAGGCCTATCGACAATATACCTGCTATGAGCAAACGCGCCTCTAGTAACCATTCCACATTAATGTGCTTTGCACTTTCAAGGAATTGTACAGATGTGCCTGAAAGCCCCCAAAATAGGGCCCCTAAAATGGCAAGGCCCATACCTTTCCATTGTTTTTCCTCCATACAACCTCCTCTAACAACTACTTTCACATTATGTACAATCATAACAAAGAGGCCTCTAAACCGCAATATCCAGCAAAGAGACCTCAAACTATGTACGTTTTTCTAGAGCAATTATAATAACAGTAGCAATGATCATAGCCATGCCAATTAGCCCTAATGCACTAAATTGGTTGCCTAACAAAGCCCATCCAAAGAAAGCTGCTGAAATCGGTTCAATAGATGACAAAATGGATCCTGGCACTGCACCTATTCTCTTAACACCTTCCAAATAAGCATTAAAGGATACAATTGTCCCCAAAAAGACAACATTGAAACAGCCAATAACAGTCCATACATCCCACATAGCATACGAATTTGGCTGATGAAATAAAATAGCAGCAACAATACCACTGAGAAGCATACCAAATCCTACAATAGGCAAGGTTCCATATTTATATAATAAATCTACAGGAGAAACACTATATACAGCGACCCCTACAGCAGATAGGAGTCCCCATACGAGCACTGCTAGTGGGAATCGCTCCATAGAAAAGCCATCATTCCCCATCAAACAAACCGTACCTACCAAGGCCAGTATAACGGAAATAATTTCCCCTTTAGAGGGCCTTTTACCATAACGAGCTAGCATATAAATAATAATCATTGATGGCGCCAAGTATTGGAGTACCGTCGCAATACCGGCCCCTGCTAAAGCAATAGATTTAAAGTATGTATATTGGCATAAAGCCATGCCAAATACGCCAAAAACGATAAGGCCTGCTGTATCTTTTAAACTACGAAAGACATGGAAGATAGAATTACCATATTTAAACCATGCATAGATAACAGTCAACAGTCCTGCTGTAATTAATCGCATGGTGACTAGCCATTCCAAGTTCATATCCCTAAAGTTACTTAAGAACTGTACTGAAGCACCTGATACGCCCCATAAAACAGCACCTAATAGGGTTAGTAAGACACCTATAATTTCATATCGCTTCATAGGATTACTCGCCTAAGAGATCCACATGTACTTTTACAACAACCTTGCGGATTTTAATAGGCTTATCATTAACAGCTAATAGTGGTCTATGGATATCAGATGGGAAGAATACTGTATAGTACCCTTCTGGGCAATGGATTTGTCCTTCATCGACAGCTTCGTTTGGGTAGAAATAACAATCACGATCTGGATGAGACTCCACAGGCTTTACGAGGCCTTTATCTACAAAAAAGCCCATATTTTCTTCGCCGCATACCATGAATTGAATATCTACATAATTGCGGTGAGACTCAGGTTTTGTAGTTTCAAACAATTTTGTTTCTACATCGTCCACATTGGCGTACATCATATCCCCTTCAATAGCATGACGGCCGCCTGGCAATGCTTTCAAATCTGTATTTTTTAGGAAATCCAAAGCTCGTACGATAGCTTTAGGATAGCCCATTTTTGTATAATCTGCAGTAATGCTAGAAAAAAACATATACGATCCTTTCCCGATATATGGAAATAACACCCGATACATAAGCAATTATATTATCTTAATGTTAGCACATATATACATAAAGGACTAGCAATTCTATTATTTCCACTGCTATTTCCACTGCATCTATACATACCAGTGATTAGGTCCCAATATTCTCCGTTATCGATTAAGCTCTATTCTAATCTATTTCAAATATAGTAAAAGCCCTCCATACGCTACATATATGGAGGGCTCGTGTAAAATACTATTCAAATTTATGACTTACGTCAATTGTTATGCTATTAAGTTGTTACGATATGCAATTATCTATTCAGTTGTAGTGATTCTAACTGTATTTGATACAGTACGTGGACATGGTCTTACTTTATTCTTGAGTCTTACGAGCAGCGATAATTTCTTCCGCTTGCTTATGTGGAACCTCTTCATAAGTATAGAACTGACGGTTAAATACGCCTTGTCCTTGAGTGATAGAGCGCAATGCAGTTACATAGTCGGCCATTTCAGCCAATGGTACTTGTGCTTTAACAACAGAAATACCTGTTCTTT
>OGET01000661.1_pt1 | contig 12731 bp, 15 predicted proteins | sample 1570771 | NCBI WGS metagenome assembly OGET01 (sample SAMEA2582032, study PRJEB24529) | metagenome | biome: Human gut stool | place: China | collected 2011 | reverse complement strand
TGTCTCCTTGCCACAGATAAATCTGAGTCTCTCGCTCTTCCATATCATTAATGGTTACGATGCCCTTTTCATGGGCCAATATATTTAAATATTCAGACTCTATCTTCATCCATTCAAGAGACATGCCACCAGCAGGACGAATATTACATAAAGATCTAAAGAGAGTAAATTGCTCTTCTTCATTTATAGGGATATCTATATGTTCGTTATGTCTCTCATTGTATTCTGCTACTAAGCCTTCAACCAAATAGCGTAACCGTTCTTGCTGTGTCATATGTAACTCCTTTTTTTATAGACTATACGTTCACCTAATATATAACAAAAAACTGCTAGCACATATGTATATGCTAGCAGTAACTTTACTGTGATTATATTATACTATATTATATTCAGTTTTAAGGTCTTACAAATGCTTGACCACCATGGTTGACGAGGACATCCCCATCTAAAACCTTTGTGGTAACATTTTGTAGACTACCTTGTATTTGGCTCATCATAAAGCGATAGCCAGGACTATTCAAATGTTTTGTTAAAGCTTCTTGATTACTATAAATTTGTATCACATACCAATGATTTTTTGCGTTTCTTTCACGAAGTACATAGCCAGCCTTATAACCCGCATCATCCCGTACGGCCCGTTCAATATCGAGTTGGTATTGACGTTGTACTGTGTCGATATCATTGCTATTAACAGTAAATTCTGTTAATGTCACTACAGCTTTACCATCATTGACAATAGATAAAGCATCTTTTTTCTCAAACAATAGTACAGACTGTACATCGTACATCTTACGATTTGTTAATTTAGAACCGACTTCATTAACAAATGCTTGATAATGGTCAGATTTGCGATGTGCTTCAATGGCAGCTAAATCTTTATAGATTTCAACTACATAAGACTCCGAAGGATTCCCCTTTACATGAGCCACATTCATGGACAATGTATTAGGCTCTTTTTCCATAGATGCTGTCAGATTAGCTACACCTGCACTATTATAAGTTCCTTGTAACTCTACAGGTACTTCGAAACGATACATACCTACACTAGGTGCTGTATCTACAGATTGATCCCGTTCCATAACAAGAGCTGCAAAAGATGTGCTTACACCTAATACGGCAATAACAGATGTAACTATCATACGTTTTAATAATGTTCTATTCATAGATCTTCCTAAACTGCTCCTAAAACACTTCAAAATTACAATGTAATATATTCTACTATTGTACCATGCTCTTCAATAAGTTTAACTAGTTCTTTGCCTTGAAGCCACACAGTCGCATCATTTTGGTTCGGATGAATGCCGATTAAATTACTTTCGTAATCCGCATCAATATAATAATGGACCTTACGGTCCTCATCATGGAGCAAGCAAAATGGAGATACATGACCTGGTTTAATCTTCAATATATCCCATAGTTCTTCTTCGGAACCAAAAGAAATTTTTTTAAGTTTGTGATCTTTACGAAATTGTTTTAAATCTACACGCTTTGATCCACGAACGGTAATTAAATAGTAATGCTCCCGCTTATGGTCTCGAATAAATAGATTCTTCGCATCCCACTCAGGATACGGCAACTGCACATTTGGCTTATCGTCCATACTAAATAATGGTGCGTGATCTGTAATTTCAAAATCGATATGATGGTCACGCAAACAATCATATACGCCTTGTTTATCTAAATTCATTATTACTTCCACATAATATCAACTAAATCTATAGACTTTTCTAATAATAGTTTACCCATAAAGGTTGTGTTCCAACAGCCTTTTCAACAGAACTTATCCAATCTGCAACTTCTTGAAGCCTAATTGATAACACTTCATAATCAATAACACCTTCATCTGCATCATCCCATAATTTATTCAATGCAGATTTAACTCCCTCTTCAGGAAAAAATACCCCATCATGTTCAAAACTATCAAACAATGCGCCCGTTCCATTTTTTTCGCAAATTCCATTTGAATTAATTAACCATCCGTCAAAAGTTCTCTTAATTATATATATCTCTTCATGAGCATATCGACGAGTGTAAACAATAAATTTCATTTCTCGATTTAAGCTCAAATCACTTTTATTAGACAAAATAATCCCTTCTTTTTTTATCTCAGTTAATAATGCATTTAGACAATCTATATTATCATAGAATTTTATTGTATCCACCTCTGGGTCAAGCCTTCTATTAAAAAGTAAATATTTATTAAATATAGGCATATTTCCCCAGTGTAATAACGGTAATATACACTCAATTTTTTTTAATATATCTCGGTATTCTTCAGAGTAAAAATTTTTATATCGATTTCGTTTTATATCTTCATAATACCTACCATATATTCTTATAAAATCAGCTTCTGCAGCGCATAAAGAATCCTTTATAATGGTTCTAGATAAAAATACTTTTTCCAGAAAATTTCTCATAACCGAATTTAGTATAAATACATTACTTTCTTCTGTAAAAAACTCAGAAACGAAGTATTTAAAATCATATTCCTTAAAAGCAAACCAGTTTTTAATTTCTGTTTTTGTAAATATATAATTATCAATTATTTCTTTATCAATCAAAAATTTAACTATATTGATTTTAAGATTTCGTATACGCACCTTACTCCATAAACTTTCATTTTCAGAATCACTCATAATACACCTTAAATATTTACTCTATACAACTAATCGAAAAACACGGACAACCACCATGACAAAATTGATAGTGTTCACAATTCATACATTTGTTCGATTTAGAAAACAATGTCTTTCTTATCTGATTAAAAACTAAGGAGTTTTGCCAAATCTCCAATAAAGAGGTACTTAAAATACTTTCACCGTTTAACCCTTGACCACACATAAACGAACAGGGATAAACCATCCCTTGCTCAGATATAAATGCTGAATACCTTGATGCTTCACAATAATCTACACTCTCTAGAACTAGACTATTTTTAATCATAGTTAGATGTGATATCATGCAGCTATCAAAACCTACTTGACAACGTGAAAAGTTAATTACATCATATAAAAATGTTGATAATTCTTTTGTTGATTTCAAGACAGTTCTTTTCTCTAGACCAACTGGTTTATAATTCAAAAATATTATAGCATTTACCTTATCAATTATTTCTAAATTTAAAAGATCTCTAGCTTTCGAAATATTATCCGCATCTAATACAAAATGAATATTTACCTTAATATCACGATTAAAACATTCTTCAATAAGTGTTATTGCATTATTATATGGTTCGTACCAACTAACGGCCAAAGCACCGCAATATACCTTAGTAGCATCTAGAATTTCTGAAGTCATACCATCTCCATTTGTCGTATATGATGGTATTATATTATTTTCTCTAGCAATTTTTAAAAAATCAACAAAATCAGGATGTTGGTTGGGATTTCCTCCTCCTAATGCTACTTGAAATACTTTTAATTCTTTTGCTTCATTAATGATATCTCTATATAAAGAAGTACTCATATGTTTGCCAACTTTACTAGAATTTCTATAGCAAAATGAACAGTTTCTTTCACAATAATTTGTAATAGAAATATCAAGTAATTCTGGACCTGATTTTTTCCAGTTATTACAATTATCAGCTCCATCTAAACGAATAGTTTTTCCAGTATTCTCATCAAATAGAGCTTTATAACCATATTTATCACTAATAAAACGCATTACCATCCACTAATATTTCCATTAAAGTAAATATCATCCTCACATACTATAAAACTTTCACAACAAAAATATACTTCTGCAACTGTCTCAGCATCAGATCGAAATGTACCAAAAAAAACATCTTGACCCATATTTATAAGTTCTGTTACTTTGCTAATAGTATTTTCATTAAAACCTTCTTGTTTCAAAAAATTCTCTATATCTATACAATGGGGATCCTCTTTTATAACATCGATAATATTTCTTTTATTTACCTCAATAGAGTCAAATAAATCTTCAAAAAACTTATTGAGTATACATTTATTTTCTACTCCAATAGATTCTAGAAAAGAGGACTTATTAAGATCATTTTTTGTAGAAATAATAAATGATGTAGATGAGCTATTTGTTACAAAACCATTTCTAATCTTCATAACTAACCTCTACCAATAACCGATTAATAATTATTAGAATTTCATCATTAAACTCTATAAGATTCTGTATATTATAGCTATTGCTATAAGGATTTAGCTTCCATAATATCTCATTATCCTTAAAAGATAATTTTTCAATATCCTCATAGTCAATTAATTCTTTATTGTATAAGAATTGTATAAAAGATGAATACTCATTTTTGTAATATTTTTCATAAAACTCAGTTAAATTTATACCACCTGATAAAATATTATTTAAAATGCGCTTAACATAATATTCACCAAAAGAGTCTTTTCGCATTCCACAATTTTTAATTATTTGTTTAATAATAAATTCTGGTGTAATATCTGACTTCACTTTTAAGTAATATGTTTCATCTAATCTAATAATTATACACATCTTATTTCTCCCATATATTAGTTAGCTGATCAAAAATACTTCTATAATTATCCTCTATTATATGAGACTTTAAATTACAAATTCTATTATTACAGTTAGCTTCATTTAAAACTGAAAGAATATCGGTCACATTCTTTTTTATAAATATATATGTATTATTAATACCAACGTATTCTTCAAGTATTTCTAAAGATTCAGATGGAATGATAGAGTAAGCTTTTTGCCATAAGTCATTAATTAAATTGGGCATTATATGATAAATAAATATCGATAATTTTAACGCATCAACATAATTTCTTCGCTCTACTAAAATCTCAAAATTATCAATTGATCTTTTAATAAACTCATCACCCAATATCACATAATTATTATAACTAAAAGCTTGTTAATATCTATTATTTATTTTAAATGGAAACAACTTTCGAATAATCACATCATATTTTCCAGGAGTTTTAGAAAACTCTAGTAAAAAATCAAACAACACATCAATAGAGCTATTTTTAAAATATCCACGATCTCGACGATTTATTAAAAATTTACATATTTGTATACTATAAGGACCTACATTAAAAAGATGCTTCTTCCATAATTGAATATCATCCTCCCTGATATATGAGTCTTCTAAGTTCCATATATTTTTCCAATATATAGAACTATAATTTGAATACTTTTTAATGATATTTTCAATTTCTGATGACTCAGTTCTTGATAGGAAAAAGATATACTTTTGTACTCCTTCTAATATACTCCACTTATTATCATGCATATCTCTCCAAAATTTTGGGAAAATCTCAGCTGCCTTTTCTAAACGTACTATATATCGAGTCAAACAATAATCACGAAACTCATCAAAAGTAAAGCTTATTATTTCATCAACATCCTCTACAAATCCCTTTTTTAATCTAAATTCTGTTTTAAAAATTACATCGGATTCCAATAATTGATAAGCAATTTGTAAATCTTCTGAATTTAGTTCATCCAATCGTATATGTGAAAATTCTTTAGTATCAATCATAATCTCAGCAATGTGTTCTATAAGTTTATCAAATAGATTTCCATTAATTTGATTCCCACTATTAATTAACTCTAATTTTTTTAAATCATAATATTTCTGAAATAAAGAATATTTGTATATATCATATAAATGTACTTGACGTTTCTTTTTATTGACTTCACAAAAAAATCTAAGCAATAGAGTATCTCTAGTTAATTGATCATAGACTGCCTCTGGTAATGTACTTTCTAAAATTTCTACATCAAAAAACTTTAAATAGCCCTTGAAAATTCTTTTTTTAGATAAATCAGACCTAAATTGCCTCATATTCATTCTACAAAATTGTCTTCCAAAATTATCATCGGATAACATACCGAAACGCTCATCATACTTTTCATTCCTTGTAGATAAAATTATTTTTATATAAGGATACTTTAATAATTCTGAAATTGATGATTTTATATAGTTTCCAAAATTATTAAGTGTTGTATTTTCATTAAGACCATCAATTACAATAACAATAAAAGTTCCTGTTATCTCCCACAGTTTCATCAATGACTTTTTAACATACTCTTTTTCCCATTGATTATTTATAGTAATTACCTCTAATATTTCTGTTGCCGGATTTTCAATAAAGCTTGAAGCATTGAAATAGAATGTTGGAATATTTCTTTTTACAAGAAAATTAGATGTAAAATCACATAAAAAATTAGTTTTACCTTGGCCAGCATTATTAGTAATTACTACTATACGTTTAGAAATAAACTCCAAGTAATTAGCTATTTGTTTTAGCTTAAATTCAATAGAATTATTAAACATACTTCTATGAATAAAAAAATCTTCAAGATTCTCTGAATCGTTATAATCAATCTTTTTTTTAGCTATTTCAATTATATTAATATAATGTTTTATTTTTGCATCTACATTGCTCAATTGATTAAAAAAATTATTAGGAGAAATTTTTTCTGAATATTCTGCAAAAGAAATCTCTTCGCCCTTTAAAACTTTATTTATATTTGAATAATCTAATGATTGTAATTCATCAATTGATTTACTTAAAAATAAAATTGGATCACTAAAGTATCTCATATTCTCTTTAAAAATATCATCTTCCACAAAGATACTAGGGATATATTTCGCGCTCTTCTTATTTTTTTCAATTTCACATAATGTTTGACTTTTACTAGTATCTAAAAGTTCATCTATATATTTACTTTGAGTAATCGCTTCACCAGGCAAATATTGTCTAAACTTATTTATAGATGTAAATCCAATTCCCAATACACCAGATTGATCCGTAACTTGTATTTGAACTATCCCCACGGCTCGACTATTAAGAATTATAGGGGATCCAGAAAGACCACTATAATCTTGAAGTTTCCCCTTTATAATACTTCCAACTTCATAGTCACAATGTATGAGTGTATTATTACTAGGATATATACCTTTTCCACTTAAAGAATGTTCTATAAGTAAATATGATCTATAACCTTCTATTTCCACTCTATCTTCTTCAGAAAAAATTTCTTGATCAGTAAAAAATAAAGTATCTGATTGCTCATAAAATAAATCTTTAAATTTTAAATCATGTATTTTAATTAATGCTATATCATTACCATGAAAAATAACATCACCCTTAAAAGTTTCATTTAGATATTCAACATTAACACGTTCATCAGGTGAAATGACATGTTCAGCCGTAATTACAGTACAACTATCAATTACTATACCGGTACCATACTTTTCAACTTCTTCTTGTTTTATCTTCACAATATTTGAATACATGTCTTACTCCAAATCATTAAAAGTATATTTTAGATTTCCCAAAATAAGTCTTGTATTTATAAGTTAGCTCTAAATTAGATAAAATTGCTTTTCTTCTAATATCATAATTAAAATAAAGTTCAGAAACATCCGATTTTATAAGTCTTGCTAAAAATTCGTCTTCAGGGTGATTGCGACGGCCATTTGTAGAAATGAATGCTTTATTAAATTTAATATTCTCTAATAAAGCAATATTGGGTTTAGTTGTTCCATGATGAGAAATTTTAACAAAATCATATTTATTACTAGCGACTTTAATCCAATCAGAACTTTCAGAATCTGCCATAAAAAGAAATTTTCTACCTTTATATGACATCTCAACAACAATTGATGCACGATTAACATCATTCATTGGGGCTAATGAAGATGTTCCAATCCAAGAATCTATATCTATTGGTGATACACCAATTTGTGAGACTGGAATATCAGATATGGCTTCACGCCCCATACTTAAGAGAATATTTTGTAAAAAAGTTAAAAAATCCTTTTTCTTCAATTCATAATTGGGGCCTAAAGAATCAATACAAACTTTATTAATCCAAGATTCTAAGTTTAATAATAGTTTTTGATTAGGATTTAAACATCTAATAGAATACTCTCCTTGTTTTAATCTAACACCTTCAACAATTGGTCTTCCATCATTGATAGAATTGAGATTATAATGATTTTCTTCACATAGCAATTCAAATGTCTGTGCCAAATTTGCAGAAATCAATCCCGCTCCAGAACCTATGAGACCTAAAAATTGTTCAAAAACCTTACCATATTTTTCTTCATTTTTACTTGATAATTTCTCGACAACATGTTTTTGTAATATAGTACTATGTTTTATCAGATTAAAAATCCCATTAAACCATATTTCTTCAATCTGAATTATATTTGGATTTAAATTATCACCATTATCCTTTAAAAATGAAATAGCCCCTCCAATATGATCTTCATCATAATGGGTAATAATAAGAAGCGAAATTACATAATCTTCACTAGATAATCTTAATAATAATGGCTTTAATTCATATTCATACGTTGATTTATATCCACAATCAATCAAAATACATCTTTTATTTGCTAATTGTAGAAGCACACAATCTCCAGATTCCGCTTTCAACAAATGAATAATATTACATATATTCATAGTAATTCAGTTCCTATAATCATATAACATCATATAACAAAGTTTAATAGCAAATAATTTGCAAATAGAATCATAATTTTAGTAATTTAGTTCTACTTATTGGGGAATTTTATAGGTACCATCAAATACAAATAATTCAGGATGTTCATGTACGAATGATTCTTCATAGATTCCATCATATTCATATACTACATCATCTTTTTTATCGAGAAAATCGAACAACTCCTCTTCATTTTCCCAGTCTTTCAAAATGGTCCATCGTTCTTCCCTATCAAATGGAATGGACCCACCAAAATAATCGATTACAGATTGTAAATTATCTGCTAATGGATCCATCTTGAAGAGGCGTAAGCCAGCTAGAGCATCCTTCCATACAATACCCGTAGAGTTATAGAAGAACTGATGATGACCACCATTATTAACCTCTGCGAAGTACCAAGATATAGCATTAAGGTATCGCTGTTCTAAAGTAAAACCTTTAGCAGATTCTAAATAGTCATCATAAGAACCATAAATATTGATAGTCCAATACGCAGGCTCATTGATAGTCCACATATCATCTGTAGCTTGGATTTCTTCAATAGTAATGGTCCGATGACGAGGTACACCTTCTCGTTTCTTCTTTTTCTCTGCTACATAATTGCTATAAGCTTTACATAACTCAGGATACTCTGCTTCACACTGTTCAAAGTCCATCTGCATATAGCACATATCAATGACTTCAAAACAGTACGATTTTATATCATCCAGATTCTTTTCCTGAGCTAAACGTACGCCCTGATCTACTAATCTTAGCATCTGTTTCATAATATCTGATGTATACGATTCATTATTATCTAAAGCAATGGCTCCATACGCATAGGCACAGCGATAATACCACACCGCATCACGATATTTTTCATCAATAGACTCTAATACCTTAATTGCCTCTTTTTCATTGCCATTATTGTTATAAGCTCTACCGAGCTCACCTAACAGAGATATAGATAAATTTTCTGTGCCCACACTAGTTAACACATCAATAATAGTTTCTACTTGTTCAGTATCATTAAGATCTTTAACAGTTTGTAATTGCTCTATATCAGAAAGTGCTTTAAATTGTTCAACCGTTAATGTCATTATGCCACATCCTGTCGTATTACAAATATAGTCTTATAGTTAACATTATTTAGAAACTAGCTACCACAAACAATAAAGAATACAGGTATACTATCTTCATTATCTATAAGTCCGTAACCTTCACATTCATGACCTTCGTATTCAATACCTTCAAAGAATACGTGATCACCAAGTTCTTTATTAGCCATTAAATTATGCAATTTAAAGAGCAATTCTTCTCTAGTAAAATATGTACCATTATCCGCCACAAGATGAGCCATAATTTCTACCTGCCACATGCCATCTTCTTTATCTTCTTCAAGTAATTCCTCATCGGTAACACGTTCATTATCAAAAAGTTGATCTTCACTTTCAATCCAAGCTTCATAGGTTACTAGAATTTCAGGTTCTTCTAATCTATCATCGTCATCTGCTTGATCATCATCTACATATTTCTCTACTACTTTATTATATTCTTTTGAAAACTCATCTCTACTATACGTATGTTTGTTAAATACCCAATGCACTACATCATATGTAGGATAGTTATCTTCTTCGCATTCATTAATATCTCCAGTAACTTTACCTTCCGTAGTAGCTTTACCTTCTGTAGTATCTTTACTATTTTTCTTATCAAAAAGATTCTTAATGGTTTCAAATATCACAGGATAATCCTCCTTGTACTCTTTTGGCTTAATTTTAAATAGTTGATACTTTACTACTTCACAGCACCAACCAAGCTGTTTATCTAAGTGAGCTTCTTTCGTCATTTTTATGCCTGTCTCTATTAACTGTAATGCCTTCTGTACATGTTCAGATTCGTAACATTCACCACATCCTAACGTCGCATGAGCATAGCCACAACGATAATACCAAGACCAATCACGATGTGCCTCATCTATACGATTAAATAAATCGATAGCCTCTGCTGCCCGTCCATTATTGTTATACATACGTCCTAAGGTGCTTAGCAATATAGAGGACAAATTATCGATGCCTATATTATTAACAGCTCCATCGCACGCTTGATATCGATATCCTCTTGACCATTAAGGAACTTAACCTTTTCCGCATCACTTAATTCTTGAAACTCTTCGTTCGTAATGTCTTCTATACTGATATATAAGCCCTTAATAAAATCACCAAAGTTATCTGCTAATAGAGTAATTGAGTAATCACATTCTTGGTCTACACGGACAACCTTAGGTTCGCCTATAGGACCACACTCACGATAATCGAGGAAAATCATGTCATGCCCACCAGAAATCGTATCGGCTACAACGACACCGATAGGGGGATATTTTACTTTCGAAATCCAAAATTCATTCCCTATCTCACCTAAAAGAGAGTATTTCTTATCTCTATCGATGCCATATATACCTGTTATATATACACAATCCCTATTATCATTGATAAAACAATTTTTATTTACTACACCACCATTATGGTTTTTAAGTAACTCAATATAAGCTGCCGGCAATGTATACCCTAGATTTGCTTCAGCTGCTTTAATATCCTCATCAGTAACAGGTTTACCTATATAGGATTCAAATGCATAATCAACATCGTTCCAAAATCCGTTCCAATCAAAGTCTTTTAGATTACTCATAATACTCTCTCTTAGTTAAATAGATTATTTTAACCAAATAGTTTCTCATCAGTGGAATATTCTTTAATTAAAACTTTTACCCTGCGTCGTAACAAAATGGTATCAACAATATAGGAAAAAATGATATATGGAGATGCATTTATAATCGCTATAGGCGCTAATATAATTGCTACCCATAATAGATCTAGAGGATATGCATACCACTTAATATCTATGGTATTTAAAATGGGTATAACATAGTCTATTACTCTTAATTCCCATTGCATTAATGGATTTAATTCCTCACTTGTTCCTACTAGCCAAGCAAAGATAACCCCAAAAAGCAAAAAATATAATATGCCAGCTGGAATTAATATCTTCGCTCTCTTTTTTAATAGATTACGACAAATCTCATCTTCTTCCTCTGGTGCTATATCATATAACATATTGCACTGAATCTGAATCCGTCTAAATCGATAGCGAATATACTTATACAAAATGTTATTAGGTGTATATAACATAATAGACTCCACATATAAGTCATAATAGCAAAATCATGGAAAATATATCATCCATCTATGGCAAAATAATGTAAATCTTTGAATTCATCATCCCAAAATGTAAAAGAAAAGATATGGGTATCATCAAAGGTTTGCTCGCAATAGGTCACAGCATCACGTTCTGGTTCAATAACAGGCATACCAATGCGTATTTTCACGTCATCAATAGTTACATCACCATACCAATCTCGTATTTCGTTATAAATGAAAGTAACGATTGTATCTATATTCTTATGGTAATTAACAGCTAATAACTTTGCCGTATCTAAATTAGCATCTGTTGGTTTCTCATCCCAGCAAAACTGTATTCCTTCGTAAGATATCGTATATTGTCTTAACTGTTCATCATATATTGCAGGATTAGTCATCGTTTGTACCCTTCACATAGCTTTCCGTCTTCGATCTTAAATCTAACACTATTTCCCAATCATCTAACGATGGTACCTTATGATGTGCAATAAATTCTTCTATTATCTGTAATACCTCTTGATGTCCTAGCTCATTTTTACCATATATAATAGCGCCCTGTTCACCATCATTAATTGCACTAAGCTCTATATGTAATAAATCAGTATCTTGATCACTACAAACTTGTACAAAGTTATACTTTTTATTATCTATTAAGATTGCATTTAATGGTGATATAACTACAAAATCTTGCTCTTGATCTTCAATAGCATATAGATTTTGCTCAACTTCATTCAGTGTAATACCTTCATATTTATAAGAACCTACATCAATTGACCAATCAGTATATGTTTTATCGAATTCATCTATCATATACACATACTCTCCTTTATGACACATATTAAAATAAACTTTCTAATTGACCTGACATATCTGCCAAAAATTCATCAAATTTACAAAGTTCTCTTAAATCTTGATGTTCTATATCATAACAACCAATCTTTTTAGATTTAGGGTCCCATACAATTTGCCACTCGTTATACTCGCCCAGTTCTTTAGATAAACGTAATAGATTACGACGACCTAATTTAAAGGGAATCGTATCAATCAGTGGGAAAAACTCTATAGATATAAAATCGGAGTCTGGTA
>OGET01000658.1_pt1 | contig 12772 bp, 7 predicted proteins | sample 1570771 | NCBI WGS metagenome assembly OGET01 (sample SAMEA2582032, study PRJEB24529) | metagenome | biome: Human gut stool | place: China | collected 2011 | reverse complement strand
GTACTGACCTCTGCTACTGTATAACGTCCGTCCTTCAGTAATTTTGCCGCTTCATTGAAACGAATCTTACGTATAAAGTCGATAGTCGATTCACCTGTGATAGCTTTCAATTTGAGGTGCAGATTAGAACGGCTCATATTCATTTCTCTGGCGAACTCGTCGGTAGAGAATTCAATATTATCCATATTCTTTTCTACGATGGCAACGGCACGTTTCAATAAAGCTTCATCCATGGCGTTGAACGTAATCTTTTCCGGTTCCACTTCCAGAGATTTGGAATACCGTTCAAGCATACGCCTGCGGGTACGCATCATATTCTGTATCTTCGTAGTCAGGATAGCCAGTGAGAACGGTTTCGGGATATAATCATCTGCTCCCATTTGCAGACCTTCCATCTGATCTTTGGTTTCGCTTTTGGCAGACAGGATAATCACAGGAATGTGACAGGTACGAATATTCTGCTTCACATTCTTGCATAGCTTGATACCATCCATCACAGGCATCATGACATCAGTCACAATAATGTCCACTTCATTCTCTTTCAGCTTTTCCAGGGCTTCTTCACCATTTCCAGCTTCCAGTGTATTGAAAAGTTCGGCAAGTCCGCTACTTAGATAATGGCGGATTTCATTATTGTCTTCTACGATAAGAATCGTACCACGTTTCTTGTCACCGGTTTCGATCGTTTCGTTTTCTACTTTTTCCGTATCAATGAAATACATCTCTTTCGAGTTGGTAGAATAAACTTGGTCCTCCTCATTTTTAGCGTCATTAGAAGCTAATTCGGAAGATTTGTAGATGTTTATATCCTGTGGCAGATAAACAGAGAAAGTACTGCCTTTGCCTTCTTCACTGTCTAACTCAATACGTCCGTGATGCAGTTCCACCAAACGTTGTACCAGTGACAGCCCGATACCACTTCCTACGTGCTCACTCTCTATCTGATAGAAACGTTCGAATATTTTCCCCTGCTTGTTGATAGGAATACCAATACCGGTGTCACTAACTTGCAGTACCAGCCAATTGTTTTCCTCTTTCAACGTAACAGTAATGCTTTGCCCGCTTTCTGTATATTTGAAAGCATTTGAAAGCAGGTTATTAACGATCAGTTCCAGATAATTCGGATCGAAAAGTTCCTCTTTTTCTTCCAGTTCGGAGTGGAGAGTATAAGTAATCTTCTTGTGGCGTGCCAGTTTATCGTAGAACAAGAAATTATCCTGTATCAGTTGATGCGCATTCTCTTTCTTTACTTTCAGCTCGAAAACTCCCAATTCGGCACGGCGATAATCCATCAACTGGTTGACAAGATGCAACAGACGATTGGCGTTGCGTTGGATATATTCCAGTTGGTTACGAGTCCAGCGATCACTAATCTTATTGATTATTTCTTGTAAAGGAGCTAAGATGAGAGTTAACGGCGTGCGAAGCTCGTGCGAAATATTGATGAAGAAACGCATCTTCATCTGGTTGATTTCTTCTTGATGCTCCTTGTCCCTGCGTTCAAGTTCCAGTTCCGCTTCCATACTCTTACGCATCCAGAAGAAGCGGAAGACGAAAGTGATAAACCCGATAAAAGTGGCGAGGAAAATCATGATTGCCCACCAGGTCTTGTACCAGATAGGGAGAACTATGATTTCCAACATTGTAGGTACAGTATTCCATTTTCCGTCACTATTGGCAGCTTTTACCAAAAAGTGATAAGTGCCTTGTGGCAGGTTGGAGTAGGAGACAGTACGTTTATCTGTCAGATAATACCACTCTTTGTCATATCCTTCCAGTTTATAAGCGAAAGTGTTATGTTGTCCGGAAATATAATTGGATACTACAAATTCAATCGTGAAAGCTGTTTGCCATGATTTCAGGGTGATACTTTCTGTTTCATTGATATTTTTAGTCAGGATACCGGTTTCATCATCCGGGCGAACTGTCTTGTTAAACAGTTGAAGTTTAGTGATAACTACCGGAGGCGTATAAGGGTTATCCAGCAACAGTTCCGGGCGGAAAGTAGTGATCCCGTTGATACCCCCGAAATACATTTGACCGCTTGAAGTACGGCAGAACGAAGAAGTATTAAACTGATTACTCTGTAATCCGTCGGATTCCGTAAAATTACGGAACCTCTCTGTTTCCGGATTGAAACAGGAAATACCACGGTTGGTACTTACCCAAAGACGTCCGAAAGTATCTTCCAGAATACCATATACCACATTATTAGGCAAACCGTTAGCCGTAGTATATCGTTTGATTTTCTTTTCTTTCTCATTAAAACAGTAGAAGCCTTCACGCGTACCTACCCAAATGATACCGTTGGCAGCCTCGTAAATGCAATTGGTAAACGTCTTTGTTACAGATGATTCCGGCAGAATAGGCACCTTTTCTATCTCGATTCCTTCCTGCTGAAAGACAGATATACCTTCCTCACCCCCGACCCAAAGCCGTTTATGGGAATCTCTGAACAGGATTGTGATTCGTTGTGAAGTAAATGGAGTACCGTCCTTTTCCTTATCAATGGTGGTAAAACTCTTTTTTTCCGGGTTAAAACTAACCAGAGCACTTAATGTCCCCAATAAGAGATTCCCCCCTTTGTCAGGAAGAATTGCATATACATTCTCATTCACCAACTGGCTGTTCAGCTGATTGAAACTTTCCATTTTTCCACTGTTTCGATGGAGAACAGTCAGTCCGCCGGCATGTGTCCCTATATATACAAGTGATTTTTGTTCATCTACATATACGGCTTTGATATTGTTGGAACCAATACCGATTTCCCGTTCGTCTTCCTGTAAGATATAGTGCGTAAACTGTTGTGTCTTTGTATTATACAGATTCAAACCACCATCATTCGTTCCTATCCATAAGTTCTTATCCTTATCTTCCGTAATGCAGCTGACTACGTTATCGCTTAGAGAATTCTTATAGGGAATACGCTGGATATTCTTGAATCTGTTGCGGATAGGATGGTAATAGTTCAATCCCCCGAAATAGGTTCCAAGCCACATACCTCCTTGCGAATCCATAAAGATACTGCGAACCGAACGTTGTGACAAACTGCCGTTTTCTACCGGACTGCTACTGTAGGAAACGAAAGAATCGCTTCCTTCATGATAAATGTTTAGATCATTGAACGTTCCTATCCATAAGCGATTTTGCGAATCCAGTGCCAGAGAGCGGATATAATTGGAACTGATACTTTTAGGATTGGAAGAAGAATGATGGTAAGCCTTGACCTCTTTCGTTTTCGGGTTGAGCAGAAGCAGACCGGCTCCTTCGGTAGCTACCCATATACGGGTAGGAGATTGCTGCAAAATGGCTTGAATCTGTTTTGTTTCCGTTATCGGAGTAATCTTTTCCAGTTTCTTTTGAGGAATGGAATAGCTGTAAAGCCCGTCGACCGGGGTACCGATATAGATAATATCCCCCTGTCTGTAAAGAGCTGAAGCTATAAGCTTGTGCATAGCGGTACTAAAAGAATCATCAACGAATCGTGATTCTTTAATATCGAACATAGTCAGACCTTCTTGTGTGCTTATAAGCAACTGTTCCGGTGAGATTTCTGCAATACCATTGATTTGTTGCCGTTTGCCTTTTTTCTCGTAGAAGAAATTTCTGAATTTGTCTTTTTCTTCGTCATAATATGACAAACCATCCCGCGTACCGATCCAGACACGTCCCTGACTGTCAGTTTTTACGATTCGTGAAATGTCATTAGCAATACTGTTCGGATCCTCTTCATTATGTTGATAAACTGTAAATGAATACCCGTCATACTTGTTTACTCCATCATAGGTCGCGAACCACATATTACCTCTTTGGTCCTGATCGATAGAAAATACGGTGCTTTGTGACAATCCTTCGTTAATAGAAATATAAGAGAAGTTAATTTGCTCCGGAACTTCAGAAAAAACGCAATTAACCCCTATACATAGAAAGAGTAGACAGATTGTTGTTTTTTTAAGGCTGTTCATTATTAGTTCATAAGATTAATAATGGCATCAAAGATAGCAAAATCTTTTATATGGAGGTATTCAATAGAGAGAAAGTAAATATAGGGAATGAAAAAATACCACCGATTATACAGATTAGCACGGATTTTTATATCGACAATCTTCGAATTACAATTAAATCTGTGTTAATCTGTGTAATCGGTGGTGAAACTTGAAACTGGTAGGTAATTTATTTAGCTAAATCTCCTATCTCGTCTAAATTCTTCTGAATATCTTCGTCATTCAATGTATAATTCACCAGATCACCGGCCAAATACTTATCATAAGAAGCCATATCGATCAGACCATGACCCGAAAGATTGAAAAGAATCACTTTCTCTTCTCCTGTCTCCTTACATTTGTTAGCTTCGCGGATAGCCGCCGCAATAGCGTGGCTGGATTCGGGAGCCGGAATAATACCTTCAGACTGCGCAAACAGACAACCGGCTTCGAAAGACTCCAGTTGCTGTATATCTACCGCTTCCATCAGATTATCTTTGAGCAACTGTGAAACGATTACACCTGCGCCGTGATAACGAAGCCCACCAGCATGGATATGAGCAGGAGCAAAATTATGTCCCAAAGTGAACATCGGCAGCAATGGAGTATATCCGGCTTCATCACCGAAGTCATATTGGAACTTACCACGTGTCAGTTTCGGACAAGAAGCAGGTTCGGCAGCAACGAAACGAGTCTTTTTCCCTTCCTGTATGGTGTGGCGCATGAACGGGAAAGAGATACCTCCGAAGTTGGAACCACCTCCGAAACAACCGATCACGATATCCGGATACTCGCCTGCCATTTCCATCTGTTTTTCAGCTTCCAGTCCGATAATAGTCTGGTGGAGAGTCACGTGGCTAAGTACGGAACCGAGCGTATATTTACAGTTGGGAGTCATTTGTGCCAGTTCGATAGCTTCCGAAATAGCAGTTCCCAATGAACCTTGATAAGTGGGGTGTTTAGTCAGAATATCCTTACCGGCACGGGTAGACATAGATGGAGAAGGAGTGACCTGTGCTCCGAAAGTCTGCATGATGCTGCGGCGGTATGGTTTTTGTTCATAACTGATTTTTACCTGATAAACGGCAGCTTCCAGACCGAAAACCTTGGCTGCGTAAGAAAGAGCGGCTCCCCATTGTCCGGCACCGGTTTCAGTGGTGATGTTGGTCACCCCTTCTTCTTTGCAATAATAAGCTTGTGCCAATGCAGAGTTCAATTTATGCGAACCGATAGGGCTTACGCTTTCGTTCTTAAAATAGATATGAGCCGGAGTGCCGAGTGCTTTTTCCAAACCATAAGCACGAACCAGCGGAGTGCTGCGATAGTACTTGTACATTTCACGCACTTCTTCCGGTATTTCGATCCATGCATCCGTCTGATTCAGCTCCTGATGACACAGCTCTTTTGCGAAAATCGGATATAAATCTTCTGCTTTCAGCGGTTGTTTGGTTCCCGGGTGCAACGGAGGCATAGGTTTGTTCACCATATCAGCCTGAATGTTGTACCAGTAATGTGGAATTTCTTCTTCCGGTAGAATATACCGTTTTCTTTTTTCACTCATAATATTGTAGTTTTTTAGTTTTCTGTTGCCAAAAGTACTCAAATTTTTAATATTCGGAAAATTTTGTCAACAAAGAATCGCATTTGATTGTTATTTTAGTTAAGTTTGCACGACCCCGTTAAAAAAGATGATATGAAGATTTATCATAAGTTTTTATTGTATCAGAATAAACTGCTAAAACCCTATGTACGTATCTTGTTAGGGCTGGTAGAAGCACTCACCTATCTGGCGTCATTATTATTGATTGTCGGAGTAGTATATGAACATGGCTTTCCCTTGTCTATTGATGAAGTGGCGAATTTACAGACATTGTATAAAACTGTTTGGATCATCTTTCTGATTGATGTAACTTTACATATCTCGCTAGAATACCGGAATACCAAAAAGCAATACCGGCGATTAGCTTGGATCTTGAGTGGGTTGTTATATCTCACTTTAGTACCTGTTATATTCCATCGTCCGGAAGAAGAAGGAGCTATTTTGCATATTTGGGAATTCTTACATGGGAAGTTTTATCATCTTTTGTTATTGTTAGTTCTTTCTTTCCTCAATCTGTCTAATGGGCTGGTGCGTCTGTTGGGACGGCGTACCAATCCGTCTTTGATATTGGCAGTCAGTTTTATGGCTATTATTCTGATTGGAGCAGGCTTGTTGATGCTTCCGCGCTGCACGGTAAATGGTATCACCTGGGTAGACTCTTTATTTACCGCTACCAGTGCCGTATGCGTTACAGGCTTGGTACCGGTAGACGTGTCTACTACATTCACTACTTCGGGATTAGTTGTCATTATCCTGTTGATTCAGATTGGCGGATTGGGAGTGATGACATTAACCAGTTTCTTCGCCATGTTCTTTATGGGGAATACCTCCATTTACAATCAGCTTGTTGTGCGTGATATGGTTAGTTCCAATTCATTAGGTTCTTTGCTGTCTACTTTATTATATATATTAGGCTTCACCTTAGTGATTGAAGGGATCGGCATGGTTTCGATTTGGTTTAGTATTCACGGAACGTTGGGAATGACCCTGGAAGGAGAGTTGGGTTTTGCTGCTTTCCATTCTATTTCAGCTTTTTGCAATGCGGGCTTTTCTACACTTTCCGGCAATTTAGGAAATCCGATGGTGATGACTAACCACAATTGGCTGTTTATTACCGTTTCTCTATTGATTATATTTGGTGGTATCGGTTTCCCCATCCTTGTCAATTTCAAGGATATTGTATTGTATCACCTCCGTCGTTTCTGGAAATTGATTCGTACCCGCAAACTGGACCGGCATAAAATGCAGCACCTCTATAACCTGAATACGAAAATCGTGTTAATCATGACTTTCCTGCTTTTATTAATCGGCACATTGGCTATTGCTGCTTTTGAGTGGAATGCTTCCTTTGCCGGTATGCCTTTGGCAGACAAATGGACACAAGCTTTCTTTAATGCCACTTGTCCGCGAACAGCCGGTTTCAGTAGTGTCGACCTGGCATCATTGAGTGTGCAGACGCTATTGGTTTATCTATTCCTGATGTGGGTGGGCGGTGGATCACAGTCCACGGCAGGTGGTGTGAAAGTGAATGCTTTTGCGGTCGTAGTTCTGAATCTTGTGGCCGTATTGCGTGGCACTGAACGAGTGGAAGTGTTCGGCAGAGAATTGTCTTACGATTCAATCCGGCGTTCCAATGCAACAGTAGTCATGTCATTGGGAGTCTTATTCATTTTCATTTTCACATTGAGCATACTCGAACCGGGTGTTTCCATTATGGCATTAACTTTCGAATGTGTCTCTGCGCTTAGTACCGTAGGTTCCAGTCTGAATCTGACCCCTCATTTGTGCGACGCAAGCAAACTATTGGTGTCTTTGTTGATGTTTATTGGTCGTGTGGGATTGATAACATTGATGTTGGGAATCGTCAAACAGAAAAAGAATACAAAATACCGTTATCCGAGTGATAACATCATAATAAACTAAAGCTATGAAGTATATTATTATTGGTTTAGGAAATTACGGCCATGTGTTGGCGGAAGAACTGTCCGCCTTGGGACACGAAATTATAGGTGCGGATATAAGCGAAAGTCGTGTAGACTCCATCAAAGATAAGGTTGCTACAGCTTTTGTCATTGATGCCACTGACGAACAATCATTATCAGTGTTGCCCTTGAATAGTGTGGATATAGTTATTGTAGCGATTGGAGAGAATTTTGGTGCGTCGATACGAGTCGTTGCCCTGTTGAAGCAGAAAAAGGTTCCCCGTATTTTTGCCCGTGCTATTGATGCCGTACATAAAGCAGTGCTTGAAGCTTTTGATCTGGAACGAATCCTGACTCCGGAAGAAGATGCTGCCCGCAGCCTGGTACAACTGCTCGATTTCGGTACTAACATGGAAGGATTCCGCATCGATCAGGATTATTATGTGGTGAAGTTCACGGTTCCGGAGAAATTTGTAGGATATTTTGTGAATGAGTTAAACCTGGATGAAGAGTTTCATTTAAAAATGATAGGCTTGAAACGGGCGAATAAGGTCACCAACTGCCTGGGTATCTCTCTGACCGAGCTTCATGTGAAGAATGAATTACCGGGAAATGAGAAAGTGGAAGAAGGAGACGAATTGGTCTGCTACGGCAGGTATCGTGATTTTCAGGCCTTCTGGAAAGCTATTTAGCTAGAGTACTTATAACGTCGCTTTTATTGAGCACAAGTGAGCAAGTTTCAGAGATAGTTGTATGAAGAAACCCATCGGACTTCTTTTCAGTAAAGAAATCCGCTGGGTTTGTTATATGCTGAAGCGTATGCCTTATTTCGTCTGAATACGAATATTTCCGGCTTTCACTCCATTTGCTTTTGCTGTAAATACAATCTCTCCGGCAGTTTCACCGGCTTGCAGAATAGCTGTCAACATACCGTTGAAAGCATGCATCTTCGGAAGATGGAATTGTTCAAGGTTCGTCGGATCTCCATTGGCGGCAGCACGATATTTACCCGTTCCCTTTACCGAGAAATTTATCTGACGATTATCGGTAGGGCAGAGGTTACCGTCTTTGTCTACTACTTTAACAGTCACATAAGCCAGGTCTTTTCCATCTGCAGTCAGTTCGTTACGGTTGCTTACCAGTTCGATGTGATGAGGCTTTCCGGCAGTACGGACTACTTTTTCAGCCACCGCTTTTCCGTTTTTGTCGTAGGCTACTACTTTCACTTCACCCGGTTCGTACTTTGTATCCATCCACATCAGGCGATAGCGGTTCTTTAGCGAACTATTATTCTTGCTTTGTTTTCCATAGCTTTTGCCATTGATAAACAATTCGGCAGTAGGATAATTAGTGTACACAAAAACGGGAGTCACTTCACCTTCACGTCCCGGCCAGGTCCAGTGAGGCAGGATATGCAAAGTTTCTGCTTCCTTGTTCCACACGCTACGGTAAAGATAATAGCGGTCTTTAGGTAAACTGGCAAGGTCGATGATACCAAACATTGAACTGTGGTTGGGCCATGAATCCGTATCGTATGGTGACGGTTCACCCAGATAATCGAATCCGGTCCATACGAACTGTCCGATGGTCCAATGATGATCGTCAGCTAATGCAAAGTCCTCGTCCGGAATATTCGACCAGGGACAAACCTCCACATCGTATGAAGAGCATTGATGATCTTCATATTTTGCCCCTTTCTTATCCTCCACCGGGAATTTGTACACGCCACGTGAACTGACAGTAGAAGCCGTTTCACTTCCCAGAATCAGATTCTGCGGGAGTTGGTCGTATGACTCCTGATAGCGTTGCGTACGGTAATTAAGTCCCGGAATGTCAATCATTGCTGCAAATCCGTTGGCAAGTACACAAGTCACCTGGTCCATTCCGCAAGTGACAGGACGGGTAGGATCTTCACGATGGCAGATATCCTGCAGGAATTTGGCCACTTTATAACCGACAGGACTGCATTGAGTCGGTACTTCGTTGCCGATACTCCACATAACGACGCAAGGGTTATTCCGGTAATTATGAAGCATATTTATCATATCACGTTCCGCCCATTCATCGAAGTAGCGGTGATAACCATTTTCACATTTGGCGATATCCCATTCATCGAACGGTTCGATCATCATCATAAATCCCATTTCGTCACACAACGCAACGAGTTCGGGAGTCGGCATATTATGAGAAGTACGGATCGCGTCGCATCCCATATCTTTCAATAGCGTAAGCTGATGACGCAGTGCTGCAACATTGATAGCGGCGCCCAACGGACCTAAATCGTGGTGATTGCATACACCCTGAAATTTGCGGTGCTCCCCGTTCAGGTAGAATCCTTTGTCGGCAATGTATTCAATGCTGCGGATACCGAAACGTGTGGTGTAAGTATCTACCAGTTTATCATCCGCATAAATTTTAGAGACAGCCTTGTAAAGCGACGGACTTTCCGGTGACCAGAGTTCGGGCGCGTTTACAATAAAATTTTGTTCAAAAGGTTGTCCGTGATTGATGCGGCTTGTATTCTCTTTCCGGGTAACAACTTTACCTTCCGGAGAAAGAATTTCCGTCTCTACACGGATGGCTGTTTTCTCACCGGCATTGTCTATCTTCGTTTGGAGACGTACGGCTGCAAAATCCTTGTTGACGTGAGGAGTCGTGATTTGCGTTCCCCATACAGGCACATGGATTTTGTCAGTCACAATCAGGTGTACATTGCGATACAGACCTGCTCCCGGATACCAGCGCGAAGATTGCGGACGGTTTTCCAAACGCACGGCAAGCGTATTGTTTTTACCGTCTTTATTCAATAAGGAAGTCACATTACAGTGAAAAGAATTGTAACCGAAAGGCCAGAAACAAGCTTCTTTTCCGTTGATGTAGACACGCGCTTCACTCATGGCACCGTCAAAGAGCAGTGTCACTTCTTTGTCGGCAGGGGCGTCAAAACTGGTACGATACCATCCGGTACCTACATAAGGAAGACCGCCGGTACGTCCTGTCTTCAAGGAAGCTTTTTTCTCAAAGTTCTGTGTCACTGCTACGTTTTGGAGGTCATTGTTCATGTCGAATGGACCAAAAATCGCCCAGTCGTGTGGAATAACAACCGATTCCCATTTAGTGTCATTGAACTCCGGCTGACTGGCCTCTTTAAAATCTCCTTTACTGAATTTCCAGTTCTTCTCCAGCAGTGCCTCACTGCGTTGCGCTTGCATAGTGCAGGCGGCGGCCATCAAAAGTACAGCTAATAACTGTTTGGGGTGTTTCATGTTCATTTTTACTTTTCAGGTATAAAATATTTTGGATTCGGCGTAAAGTTATAAAAAAGGATTCAATAATCTTATCTCTTGAAAGCATTAAATGCACTGTCCGGTTTGCCACTGTCGTCGAGCATCCCTTTGTGATAGTATTTCCATTCCTTCTTTCCTTCAAATGCAGGAAAAATGTCGGTTACACTTGTAAATATCCCGCTCTTTTTGTTCCTTTGCCATCTATTTATAAACAGAAAACTTACGTATGAGAAAACTAATTTATTTGCTTTTGTTGCCGTTGGCGGTGGCTGTGACTGCATGTGGCGGTAAAAAAGGATCTTCAGATAATCAGTCGATGCTGGCAAGAATAGACAGTATAGATGCTCACGGATTGCAACGTATGCAGACGTCTAAGAGCGAAACTAACTTTAAATTCAAAGGAAAAGATTATCATTCCTTTGTTTCACGTACTCCGGATGAAAGTCTGCCTCATGTAACAAATGAGATGGGAGATACTTATGTCGACAATAAAATAGTGCTGCACCTGACACGCGGTAACGAAACGGTATTGAACAAGACATTTACCAAGAATGATTTTTCATCCGTAGTCGATGCAAAATTTCTCTCGAAATCTATATTGGAAGGAATTGTATACGACAAGACCACCCCGCAGGGCATTGTATATGCCGCAAGTGTTTGTTATCCGCAGACAGATTTGTATATGCCGCTTTCTATAACGATCACTGCTGATGGAAAAATGAGCATACAGAAAGTCGATATGCTTGAAGAAGGTTTGAACGATGAAGCACCCAATTAAGCCTCCAAGCAGGTGTTGACAGCAAAATTACACAAATGTGAAAACATTTGAGACAAACGAAAGGCAACCGATGAGGTTGCCTTTCGTATTTTTGCACCGTCAACAAACTTAATATCGAATAGAATGAAGAAAAGCATTTTTATTATTTCATGGAATGGATTTATACCTTTTTCCTTTTTCATGGAGTATTTCTTTATTATTTTATACTGTTATGATACCATCGCTTTTTAGCTGAAATAAGTATTGAAATCTTCATTTGTTTTTGATTTTTACAGATTCAATCTATTGATTATAAATGCGTTATGCGATAATTTTATTACGTATTTTTTCTCCATTTTTCGCCTACCGTCCCGATAGAACTTAGTTAGTATTTTTAAACACATATAAACATCTTTATTATTAACTCAAAAAAGCAATACTTATGAAGAAAACCATCTTCTTGATTTTGTGCATTTTATGTTCTCTTGGAGCCATGGCACAAAAGAAATCAATCACAGGTGTGGTTATGGATGCTAGCGGTGAATCAATCATCGGAGCCAGTGTTGTCGAGGTCGGTACCACCAATGGTGTAATTACTGACATCTCCGGCAAATTTACGTTAATGGTCGATCCTAACGGAAAGATCAAAGTTTCTTTTGTTGGGTATCAACCTCAGACAATCGATGTGAAAGGTAAAGGTTCTTTCAATATTCAGCTGAAAGAAGACTCTGAAATGTTGGAGGAAGTTGTTGTAACAGGTTACGGTGGCAAACAGCTGCGTACGAAAGTGACAAACTCTATCGCTAAAGTAAAAGAAGAGACCTTGAAACAAGGTATGTTTACTAATCCGGCTCAAGCTCTTTCGGGTGCCGTAGCGGGTTTGTCAGTAAGCCAAACTTCCGGTAATCCGGGCAGTGCTCCAACCTTAGTACTTCGTGGTGGTACAAACTTTGATGGTTCTGGTTCTCCACTTATTTTAATTGATGGTCAGGTACGTTCTTCTTTAAGCGATATTAATCCTGATGACATTGAATCTATTGAAGTTTTGAAAGATGCCGGTGCAACAGCTATCTACGGTGCACGTGCAAATGACGGTGTAGTACTTGTAACAACCAAACGTGGTAAATCTGGTAGAGCAGAGGTGAATCTGAAAGCTAAGTTTGGTTTAAACTATTTCAAAGATTCCTATAACTTTATGAATGCCGGCGATTATCTTTATTGGA